>WNGE01002208.1_pt1 | contig 24094 bp, 19 predicted proteins | sample 5400651 | NCBI WGS metagenome assembly WNGE01 (sample SAMN13153370, study PRJNA577476) | soil metagenome | isolation source: 60 cm soil or saprolite under grassland replicate 2 | place: USA:California | collected 2016-06-15
TGACGCCGTGCAGGCCGCCGTTGGCATCACGATATTTAATCGTCAGCGTGTCAAGTTTTGTGCGAAACAAGCTCAGGATGCGCCCGGACCCGAAAGGAGCAGCAATCTGCGTCACCGTTCCCAACGTTCCACCAATGACACGCTGGCTGTCTCTACCCGTGACAACATCCTGGATTGACGCAGCGGTAACGTCCGCATTGCCCTTGGCATGACTAAAGCGCAGCGCTCCGTTCACCAACGACAGCGTACCTTTTGTCTTTTCTTTCACACCGACAATGCCGATAACTTGGACAGCCGGCGTCACCGTTTGACCTTGCTGGGCGTGGCTCCGAGGAATCAGCGGATCGCACCACAATAATGTAAGTGCGATGAGAAGTACCGGTACTCTTGAAATCATTTCACGCTCCTTTTCTATGCTGGCTTCGAAGGCAAATTTCCGGATGGTGTTGTGCCCTCGCTTCACTCGATCCTGTGATGGTACTCACAATCGTCTCTGTGGTCTTTCTAAATCCTGCCCGCACCTGCTTAATTTTGCAATTGTACTCTCGAAGCGTTCGAGCCTGCTGGCTCCTCTCCTTTCTTAAGACAATGAAATGACCTCTACCTGGTTGGGGCACATCCTTAACAGGTGGAGCAACAGGAATTCCCTCTAAGCAACGAATGGATCGGCAGCCGAAGCCAACCAGCGCAAGACACAACTTGACGTCAAACAGGGCCAGATACTGTTTGAGATCGATCCTCGTCCGCTAAAGGCAGTCCTTAATCGAGCGAGAGACGACCTTGCGAAGTCTGAGAGTATGGTTCAACAGGCGATTACACAACTAGTTTAGTCGCGGTCAGGGCGGTGGTCTTTCACTTGACTGGTAAGTCTTACTAGTCCTTGCGGTATGACGAGGAATAATTGGAGATGGCCCTGATGACAATGACAAAATTTGATCAATAGCAGCAGATTCTCAAAAGAACTCTTTGCCGGATCTGTTTAGTATGTGACGCGGTTTGCAACAACGAAACCAAAGTAAAGCGTCGTTGCGGAGGCCCAACGAACAACGATCGATTTGAAGCTTTTTAGGAGTCTGCTAAGAGGATGCCGTTTCCGATTGCGGCGCGGCGCTCGGTGCTAGGGGGCAACACCGTGTCGAGCGGTGGACTTGGACTTCTAGTGGGAAGACCAGGTCTACTTGCTCATCTTTTTACAGACGGAGTCCGTGGTTCAAGGTACTTGGTCCTTAATAGATATGGTGATGGAAGGAGACCGGACCAACCGCATTCCGACGTTGTGCCGAAGATTTTGCCGATTCATAGCGAAACGCGTCTCATGAAGCTGATAAACCCATCTTTTCCGACCGCGGCCCTTTCTCTTATCGCCTTTATACGCTATGTGGGCTTGGTGCAGGCCCTTCTCTGTTCTTCATAACCCAGGGGGTCGGGAGGTCGAGCTCGCAAACCATCTGATGAGGTAGGATACTCACCGATGAGGGAAGATGAGGGAGTTATGAGTTCATACCAAGCCGGACGTAGTTTGCTTTGACGATGAAATGTCGGTAAGTACGACTTGGTAGCACATAGTAGAATGAGGGCAACACCTCCGAATCGGACTTAAGATCAGTTGCTTAGGGCCACTGCATGTCTTGAGCTCTTAAGGGTCGTTTATTAGACGATATCTTCCCGGTTATGGCTTGTTTCCTCCGAGAGATCGGAGGCGAGTTTCTGAATTTCGAGAGTTCAAACGCGAGCCCTTAACAATCTCCAATAATTCCCTCAACAACTATTGGGCAATTGGAGCTTTTTGGAGCAACGGAGGTGAGTGAGAATTTAAGGAATTTGCAATTTTACTGAGGAAATTGGTAGGCGCGTGGGGATTTGAACCCCAGACCCCTACCGTGTCAAGGTAGTGCTCTACCCCTGAGCTACGCGCCTAAAGTTGCAACAACTAAATCAAAAAGATCTGTCGAAAGAGACCTGATAAACGAGGCCCGAAAGTAACAAAGCACCTAACGGGTGTCAAGCGAGGTTCAATGCGAGATTCATGCCAGGGCAGGCTCTGGTGGGCATCGCGAGCGGCAGCATAAAGGCTGTACAGTGAACTACCCTTTTGCCGCCGCTTCTTCCCATCGGTTGTAAAGAATTGCGAGCTGAGCTTCAGTCTGACGGTAATCCGCGTCGAGCTTGATGAGCTCGGTGGCATCGCGCGCTACCTCCGGCAGCGACATCTGCTCGGAGATTACGTTCAAACGTTGTTCAGCTTTCGCGATCTCCGCTTCCAACAGCGCCGGTGTCAAAGTCTCGCTCTTATTCTTCTTGATAACCTTGATAGCCGGCGCTTTTGTCACCGCCGCCTTCCCTCTTCCGACCTGCTTCAATTTGCCCGCTGGTCCAAAACCGGATGGCGCAGCAGAATACCGACTTGCACCGTTTTCCGCAGCCGGCTTGTCAACCTTCGCATCCCTCTTTTCGAGACTCGGAGGACTGCTAACCGACCTTCCCGAGGCTTTCCAATCGTGATACTCGGTGTAGTCGCCATCGTAGTGTTCGGCGAGTCCATTGCCATCGAGGGCCAGAATCTGAGTGGCGATGCGGTCCAGAAAGTAACGATCATGGCTGATCGTCAGTATTGTTCCCTCATAAGCATCGAGAGCTTCTTCCAGCGCCTCGCGAGAAGGAATGTCGAGATGGTTGGTAGGCTCATCAAGCACCAGCACATTCACGCGCGAATAGATCAACTTGGCAAGCGCCAGCCTTCCTTTCTCGCCTCCCGACAAATCGCGCACATGTTTGTAAACGTCATCTCCTCTAAAGAGAAACTTAGCTAGGAACGAACGCAATTCGCCGGCGGTTGCTCCAGCAGACGCAACTCTTCTCAGCTCCATGATAATTTCGTTTCTGTCATCGAGATCGTCGAGTTGTTGCGCGTAATAGCCGACCTGTACCTTGGTGCCCCAACGAATTTCACCGGCAAGCGGTGGAATCTTCTTCAGAATCGTTTTTAGAAAAGTGGTTTTGCCGGATCCATTTGGCCCGATAATCCCAAGACATTCACCGCGTCGTAGTACAAACGAAATATCCTGCGCGAGTACCTTGTCTGGATAGCCAATTGTCGTCCGCTCCACTGTCAGCACATGATTGCCGGCACGCTCGATGGACCTGAGGCGAAAGTCACCGGAAGACTGATCCGCCCGGACCGCGTCAATGCGCTCGAGCTTCGCTAGCAAAGTGCGCCGTGACTTAGCCTGCTTGGTTTTTTGTCCCGCGAGGTTGCGACGGATAAACTCTTCGGTCTTCGCAATCATTTGCTGCTGATTGTCGTAAGGACGTTGCTGAGCTTCACGGCGCTCTTCGCGCTCGACAAGGTAATCGGAGTAGTTGCCGGTATAGCTCGCGGCGCGTCCGTTTTCCATCTCGATGATTCGCCGGCAGCAGCGATCAAGAAAATATCGATCGTGGCTAATTATTACAAAACCCGTGGTCGACGCGTGCAGAAATTCTTCGAGCCACTCAACAGCGGCGACGTCAAGATGATTTGTCGGCTCATCGAGCAATAGAATGTCAGGCTCTGCTAAAAGAAGGCGAACCAGTCCCAGTCTGTTTTGCTGACCGCCGGAGAGCTTTTCAGTTTCCAGCGTCCACGTTGAGCGATCGAAACCCAATCCCTGGAGTATTGCCTCGGCCTTCGCCGTGTATTCAAATCCGCCTTCTCGCTCGAACTGATGTTGCAGATTGCTGTAGCGTTCAAGAATCTGGTCAAGATTGGCCACGGCTTCGCCCATGCGATGTTCAAGCTCGTGCATCTCATGTTCAATCTGCTGTAGATGTCCGAACGCTGCCAGTGCAGACTCGTGGACTGTGGAGCCCGCTTCAAAGTGGATGTGTTGGGCCAACAAACCGAGCCGAATGCCGCGGGCCCGAATGACGTCACCGCGATCCGGTTGCTCTTCGTTATTAATCAGGCGAAAGATAGTCGTCTTACCAGAACCATTTCGACCGACGAGCCCGACATGCTCGCCTGGATTTACTTGGAGCGAAACGCCGCGCAAAACATCCTGCGTGCCGTAAGACTTGTGTACCTCTGAAAGACGAAACAACATTTTCTAGTGCTGTAACTGATAAAGCTTTCTAATTCAAGCCGAAAATAATCAACAACTCCGACACACTCTAAAAAAAGCGGGTGCGGAGCTGACTGAGCCTCCTACACCCGCGCAGACCTCTTAACAACACTTACTTCTTCGTTGAAGGCGTGGCCTTCGGACTTGTCGGCGCAGCGGGTGAAGCTGTTGCCGCTGGAGCGATTACCTGGGGAGTGGCCGTCGCCGTGCTCGACGGCGGCGAAGCAATTGCGCCGGGCGCGGCCGGCCTGAGGCCCAGGTTGCCCGGGTTGTTGATCATAGTGCTCGCAAGGTTGTTGACGATTTTAGCTTCGTTCATTGCGACCTCAACCAGGGCCGCGTTTAGAATGTCTGACCGCTGTTTTATGAGCGCCTGAGTGATTTGCTGGCGAACGCCAGGACTTTCAAGTGTCAGGTTCTCGGTTTGCAATCGTTTCTCTTCAAGTTTGAAGACATACCACTTGCCGTTATTGAAGCGAACCGGCTCAGTCCTGTCACCGGGTTGCATGCCAAAGAACTTACTGATCAAGTCAGGTGGAAATCCGTTCTGCTTGAGATCGTCTTCCGTCGCAAACCCAATGTCGCCCCCGCGCGGGACGCTATTGGCATCCTCGCTTTTTGCTCGAGCCACCGTCGCGAAGTCCGCACCCCCTTTGAGCTGTTGATTGATGTCGTCGATCTTCAACTTGGCTTCGGCATCACTTTTCGCATCGGTCTGTGTTATGCCCTGACCACTGTTATCCGCCGGGTCAACTGCAATCATCGCGAGGGATACTCCGCGCGCACTGACAAACCTTTCCCTATTGCCGTTGTAAAAGTCTTCAACCTCTTTATCGTTCACGGTGATCTTGGAGTTGTACTTATCCTGAAGCTTCGTAATGGCTATATTTTTTCGCGCGTCTTCGCGCAACGACTCCATGGTCATATTCTGCGCGACCAGGTACTTTTGGAAATCATCATCAGTCATGCCGCTTTGCAGCTTTTGTTGGTTTATGCTCGCTGTAATTTCGTCTTCCGTGGGTAACAGCTTCTCGCGGTCCGCGCGCTGGAAAAGGACTTCCCTTTGGATCAAATTGCCGAGCATTTGCAAGCGAGCCTGGGCCAGTTCAAGTTGCGAAAGCTGCGCCTGTTTGCCCCCGGATTGCTGGCTCACGCCTCGTTCAACCTCCGCCAGCATTATGTTTTTTCCATTGACTGTAGCTGCCACCATGCTGTCCTTGCTGTCAGAACCTCCTCCGGAACCGCACGCCCCGAGCGCCAGGAGAATCGCCGCCAGAAGAGTTGTTGCAAGAGTTAGTTTTGCCGTTCTTTGCACTTGAATTGTTTGCTCCTTTAGAAAATTGCTCACTATGGCCAGGCCGTGCTTGCTTGACGATCTGGAAAACCGTTTGTTATAAATTGCGTTTCAATTATTGCCTCTTACTCAGTCCTATGAGCCGCGGCAATCAGTAAAGCTTTGGAGGTATCATAAAAATCATGGCTAAACGTTGCGAAGTCTGCGGCAAAGGTCCTCAATTCGGAAACAATGTATCCCACGCGAACAATCGGACACCACGGCGGTTCAACCCCAACCTGCAATCAATTCGTGTCCAACTTCCACAGGGTGGCGCACAGCGAATGAAAGTTTGTACCAGCTGCATTAAAGCTGGAAAAATCGCTAAGGCCGCTTAGGTTCTCAACTTAGGTATTTTCCGGTGCCGGGCTTGATCAGCCACGCACCGGTTTTTTTGTTTTCAAGCCAGCGCGATTGCTTCAATTTCTACCCGCGCATCACGCGGTAAGCGCGCTGCCTCGACAGTTGCGCGAGCGGGCGGATTTTCCCTGAAAAACCTTCCATAAATCTCATTCATCGCGCTGAATTCGTTCATGTCCGCCAGAAAGACTGTGGTCTTTACGATGCGATCCAGACCACTGCCGGCTGCCTCAAGCACTGCTGCCAGGTTTTTCAATGCCTGCTCCGTCTGCTCCTGAATTCCCCCCGGAACAAATTGTCCCGTTTGTGGATCGGTGGGAATCTGGCCGGATGCGAACACTAGTCCATTGGCCCTGATAGCCTGGGAATACGGTCCGATCGCATCAGGAGCATGCGCTGTCTGGATGATCTCCTTCACAGCAATGACTGCCTCTTTTTTGGTTGTGCAAACAAAGGCGGGATTGTACCAGATACGTTCAGCGAAGGGCAAAGTTGGTGGAAATGGGGTGGTGTCCTAATTTGAAATTCTCTGTGCTTCCTTTGTGTTCTCCGTGTCTCTGTGGTGAGTATTTGCTTAAGGCTTATTCACCACAGAGGCACAGAGCACACGGACGTTTCACAGAGAAACTGAAATTAGGACACTACCGGAAATGGATTCTTACACTGCGCCCTGCATTCGTTCCACGTCCAGAACGCCCGGAACACCCTTGATTGAGTTGATCACTTTATCCAGGTGTTTGACGTCAAAAACTTCCACGGTTACCTCGACATGTCCCTTCTCGTCGGAACCCACGGAGGCGCGCGCGTCGCGAATTCCAGTCTTCATGTCCGAAATTGCACCCGTAATGCCGGCTATCATTCCGGTGCGATTTTCAGTTACCGCCAGCAGTTTCACCGCATAAGCAGTTTTCTCAGGACGGCCGGCCCATTCAACTTCGACAATTCGCTCGCGATTAACCATTAGCGAGGCGACATTCTTGCAGCGCTTCTCATGAACCGCCACGCCTTTCCCGCGAGTGACGTAACCAACAATCTCCTCGCCATGAAGAGGATTGCAGCAACGCGCGCGTATGACCATCAGATCGTCCACACCGCGCACAACGATCGAATCGTCACCAAGCCGAATAAGCCGTTTAACCGCGCGCACGCCGCTGCGCAAGCGTGATTCTTTCTGTTTGTCGAGCTGCTCAAACTGTTCGGCGCCGAGATATTTGGCGATCACATTGCGCGGGATCAACTTGCCGTAGCCGATAGCCGCCAGCAGGTCTTCCACGCGTCCATAACCATATTCGCCGGCGACGCGTTTCATTTCGTTGTCGCTATCGCCAAAAAGTTTCTTTGCGGAAAGTTGGAATCTTGCCGCCTCTTTCTCGAACAGTTTGCGTCCAATGTCGATGGATTCAGCGCGCTGCTGCTCGGCCACCCAGTGGCGCACTCTGTTTCTTGCTCGAGACGTGACGATGAAGTTGAGCCAGTCGCGTGAGGGATGGGAATTTGCCGAGGTTAGAATCTCAACCACGTCTCCATTCTGAATCTGATTGCGCAAAGGAACGATTCGGCCATTGATGCGTGCACCGGTACAAGTGTTTCCTACTTCCGAGTGGATCATGTAGGCAAAGTCTACGGGAGTAGCGCCGCGGGGCAGTTGGATAACTTTGCCCATTGGAGTGAACGCATAGACGTCCTTGGGATAGAGGTCCAGCTTTAACGAATCGAGAAAGTCGCGCGAATCTTTGACTTCCTGGGTCCACTCTACCAGCGAACGCAAAGCCTGGAACGCATTGTCGTCGTCGCGCGCGCCGCGTTTACCTTCCTTGTACTTCCAATGTGCCGCCACGCCCTCTTCGGCAATCTGGTGCATATCCTCAGTACGAATCTGCACTTCAAACGACTGTGCGTCAGCACCAATCACTGATGTATGCAGCGACTGGTAGAGGTTGTCGCGCGGAGTGGCAATCCAATCTTTAATCCGCCCGGGCACCGGCCGCCAGGTGTTATGGATCACGCCCAGAGCCGCATAACAATGGCGCACTTCGTTTGGAGTGATCACGCGCGCCGCGACCAGATCATAGACTTGATCCAGCTCAATCTTTTGTCTCCTGAGTTTTTTCCAAATCGAGTAAAGCCGCTTCACCCGACCTTCGACACGCACGAAAGGCACTTCGGCCTCGGTCATCTTCGCTTCAATTCGTTCAGTTACGCCGCTCAGAAACGCCTCATTTTCTGCGCGGCGCTTTTCAAGTTGTTCTGCCAGTTCGCGGTAGTCCTCCGGATGAAGATGGCGAAAAGCGAGATCTTCCAGTTCTCCGCGGAGTTTACCCATGCCGAGACGATGAGCGATGGGAGCGAAGATTTCCATCGTCTCTTCGGCGATGCGTTTTCGCTTTTCCAGACTTAGGTATTGCAGAGTGCGCATGTTGTGTAACCGGTCGGCTAACTTGACGAGCACAATTCTTACATCGTCAACCATGGCCAGCAGCATCTTGCGCACGTTCTCCGCCTGCTGCTCTTCGCGAGAGATATTGCTGATCTGCGCAATCTTTGTGAGGCCATCCACTAGATGGGCGATCTCTTCGCCGAAATATTTGCGTATGGTATCGAGATCGACGAGTGTGTCCTCGACGACGTCATGGAGCAAGCCGGTGGCCACCGACACTTCGTCGAGTCTCATATTGGCGAGGATGTTTGCGACCTCGAGCGGGTGAACCAGGTAGGACTCACCCGAGGCGCGCTTCTGACCCTTGTGCTCTCGGGCGGAGAACAGGTAAGCACGCCGCAACAGATCGAGGTTCGCCTGCGGGTGATTACGCGCCACATTCTCGACAATTTCTTCGATGCGGATCATCTATGTGTAGTCCGTTCGTGTTTTGAGCTGCGGAGCACGAGCGGTAATCTTGAGTATAACAAAAAGGTGATGCCCAACCCGAAAGTCGAGCATCACCAGCATCGAAAGCAACACCGAACTGCTTATTTCTTTTGGGGCGAGGCAGCCTTTTTGGCTTCCTCTGCTTCCTTCTTCTTTTGATTTGCTTCGCTTAGCGCGCTGGTCCGTTTTTGCGCTTCTTCGCGCTGTTTGTCCAGTTGCGCCTTCTGATCCATCTTGCCGTCCATCTCGGCTAGTTTTGAGGCTTCTATGAGGAGGTTCGTTTTATAGGACCAGGCCGATTCGTTGTTTGGATCAAGCTTAATGGCATTTTCAATCTCTTCGAGGCCGCGCTTGAGGCAGGCCTGCGCCGTATCGAAATCCTTCTGCTGTGGTGGCTTTTTATATGAGACTGTCGCCCGATTGCCCGTTGAGATAGTGGTCGTCTTGTTGCTGGGAAGCTCCGTTATCTTGAAAGAGCAGTCCCAATCCTTGCTTGCCAGAATGGTGTAAGCCTCGGCGCGTTTTTCAGGCTCTGCGCTTGCATCATTCGCTCGGGTAGAAAGCCAGGCTCGCAATTTTTCCTCGTCTTTTACTGCCCCATAAAGGTAAGCAATAGCCTTGAAGGCTTCTTCGTTCTTTGGATCTTTTTCGAGAATCGTCTGATAAGCCTGGATTGCCTCATTAGCTTTCGCTATGTTCTCGGCAGCTTGAACTCCCGGACGATACTGTGCATGAATTGTACGGGCAATGAATAGCGGTGCACTTTTGCTGTAGGGATCAAGTTCGAGGGCCCTCCTTGAATGCTGTTCGGCCTCATCAAAATGCCCTTCGTGATAAGCCCGGGCGGCCTCATTCAACTGATTCTTGGCACGTACTCGATTAATCAATCCACAACCAGAGGTTGTGACAACAAGAATCGCCAACGTTATGGCGATTCTAGTTTGAGAGAGTTTCATTTATCAGTAGCTCCATTTTAAGTGATTGGGCCCAACACCAACTGGGGCTAGAGCTGTTCGCACGATGAGCGGCCAGTAAGTTGTTACTGTGGCAGATCGTCCACCTGCAGTCCAACCGGATTTGCACCAGCTCCCTTAATCGCGTCGATTACCTTGACGACATCGCCGTACTTGATCGATCTCGGGGCCTTCACAAAAACCGTCTTTTCAATTCTTTCGCTTTCAGGCACATCAGTGCGCGTCTCCATTCCAGGCTTGTAGGCGCGGCTGCTTTTGCGCTGCTGGAACAACTGAACCAATTTTTGGCTCAGAGGAGCCGTGTCGTTAACAGATCCTATGCTGTCCTGGTTCAGTTTTAACTGAAGATCGTTGGAAATTGAAACTACGAGCGTCAGAGGGTTGGGTTTTAACTGGCTCAAGTCTTCGTTTGGATCTCTTTGGGTTGGAATATCTGCCTGGAAGCGGCTCGGTTTCAAGGGCGTGATTACCATAAAGATAATCAACATTACCAACAGCACGTCAATGAGAGGGGTAACGTTAATATAAGGAACCGCTCTCGATTTACCACCACCCGAACTTGACATTCCCATAAATCTGCTCCTTTGAAAAACTAACAACCGCTAGCGGCCATGCTAAGCAGGCTTAGCCGGCGCTGCCTCCCCACCCTTTTTCTTATCTGCAACCAATCCTATCTTGTCCACACCTAAAGCCCTGACCTCGTTAATTACGTTGACTACATCTCCGTAACTGACGCCCACGCCGCTTTTGATGTAAACGACTTTGTCTTCTTCTTTCTTGACGTTTGCCAACATCTTTTCCACTTTGTCTTTGAGTTGTTCCTTGTTAACCCTATCCTTACCAAGATAGTACTCACCATCATTGGGGATAGCGATAACAATTGAGTTGTCCTTGATGATTCTCTGATCTTCCTCAGGGTTGGCAAGATCCTTAGGAAGATTGACCGTAACACCGTGCTGCAACATGGGGGTAACGACCATGAAGATGATCAAGAGAACTAACATGATATCGACCATCGGAGTAACATTGATCTCCGACTGAAAGCCACCGCTTCCACCTGCTGCCATTCCCATAACGAAAACTCCTTTTCACGAAGAGCCCTGGACCAACGTCCAATAATCCTCGGTGGAACAGCAAGGCCCCACCGTCGTCTGTTCGCGCTGCCGTGGTTAGGGTTTCAACTGCCTCGTGCGGTTCTTAATAAAGTAATCAACCAGTTCGGAGGCTGAATTGTCCATCTCGACGATGAATCCATCCACCTTCCCGGTGAAATAGTTGAAGAGCCAAACGGCCGGAACCGCGACGAGCAATCCCAGAGCGGTGGTAAAGAGCGCCTCAGAAATACCACTGGCGACGGCGCCGATACCCGCCTGGCCGGCGTCGCCCATGGCGCTGAACGCATTAATAATTCCGAACACCGTACCAAACAGTCCCACGAAGGGAGCGGTCGATCCAATTGTCGCCAGGCCTGACAGGCCACGCTTAAATTCGGCCGTCTTGATGGCGATAGCTCGCTGCAAAGCGCGCTTCGAAGCTTCGATTTCGTCGCCTGATATATCCGACGATGCTTCGTGAGCGCGAAACTCCTGCAAACCGCTGCTCACTACCATCGCGAGATGCGACTTGCGATGCTTATCGCTGATATTGATCGCTTCTTCGATGCGATCATTTTTCAGGGCCTGGGCGACGCGCGGCGCAAACTCGCGCGACTGCTTCTTGGCGGCGGTATAAGTCAAATAACGTTCTACCATGATGGCAATCGAATAAACTGACATGATCAGTAGAACGATCACGACCCCAATAGCGACGGCGCCCATACTCTTGACCATGGCCATTGGAGAAAAGTGATTAACTCCAGGAGTTGGGGCCGGAGTGGCCTCCGCCGCCTGCCACATGTAGACCATTAAGCCGAATGCTTTTGTTCCTAGAAGACTGGTTAGAATAGTCACGGTAAACCCCTCCAAAAGGTTTTTCTTACATTGATTGCTCGCAGGGAACTCGCAGAATGAGCCCGCAGAGGCTCGTACGGCGCTGAACCTCCACGGTTTATTGAGCCACGAAATTGTACGTGATGACGCCTGTCACCTTAACCGGCTGTCCCGATAGCTTGGTAGGCGAAAACCTCGCCCCGCGCGCAGCCGCTACCGCCACCGCTTGCAGTAATGGATGGCCTGACACCGCATGCGCCGAAACCACGCTGCCGTTTTCATCGATCGTTACCTGAACTACAACCGTTCCCGAAGCGTGGGCTTGCCTCGCTATCGGCGGGTATGCAGGTTTTGGCAGACTGATGGCTTTTCCGTTAAGCACGCCGCCAGAGATTGGTGCCCTGGGAGGCGTTGGCGCTGGTGGTGGTGGCGGTTCCTCGATATTTACTTTCGTCGGGCCTGTTGGGACTAATCCGGTACCCGAACCAGCAGCGACTGGGGCAGCCGCGTTCGATGACTCGCTGCCGACGATCGTAGTGACTCCGCGCCTCACCGGCGGAATGTCGCTCGCCTTAGCGGATACCTCTTTAGGCACCAGCTCCGTTCGCGTAACATCCGCAATTAGTTCTTTGCGGACGTCAACATTCTGCTTCTCGTTCTGCGGCTTTGCCTCCTCGTGCTTCTCAGGCTGAGCTTGTTGCGGAACCGGTACCGGCGCGACCAGCGTGATGAAATCCAGATCCTGGCTTTCCAGGTTCGCCGCGGCGTACATAATGCTTACCACGAGCAAGGTGACGCCGATGATTCCATAGATAGCTATCGTGCCTAAGAGAAAAGAGCCTTTTCGCCCAAGATCTTCTTTGTGCGAACCAGACTCTACAAGGTTTTCAAACATTATTATCCTCCCTATTCCGGTGCCAAATGGATCAGGGTCGCAATATAGTTTCGCTACTAATTAATTGCGTTCTCAAACGTCGATCTTCCGGCCCGCCTGAGTTCCTACAAATGAAGGGGAAACCGCGGCTCAATGATCTTGAGCATTTCGAGTCTAAACTGAAAAGCGCTATGCGAGAAAAAACTCGCCGGCCCTCCTCAACAGACTGCCGCGCAACCAACCTTCGTTTCAACAACGCGGGTCGACTCTTGAGTATTTAATTGGCCAGCAACGGCTGCAGTCTATGCCGCATCGCGCGGCAAAGTCAAGTGCAAATTGAGTTAAACAGATTTGAAAAAACCGGGTTCGCCGACAGTTCTGAAGAGAAGCTTTTAGGCGCGTCCCGCATGTCTGGAACGCTTGCCGGTGCTGCTCGGCAAAGGTTCACGCTTTGGCCCGGTCGTTACCCGCGGTGCGCGTGGCTCGGGCCGATTTGCTGCAGTCATAGAGGCCCTGTTCGCAAGATCCAAACGCTGTTCCCACCAAACCATAATCGGACTCGCGATAGCAATCGAGGAATAGGTCCCGAAAGTAATTCCTATCAATAGTGCAAGTGAAAAACCTCGCAGCACCTCCCCACCAAACAACACCATGGAAAGAACCGATAGAAAAACCAACCCGGAAGTGATAACAGTGCGCGAGAGCGTCTGATTGATGGAATCGTTAGTGATTTTGTATAGCGATTCTCGACGATGCAGTCGCCGGTTTTCACGTATACGATCGAAAACCACAATAGTGTCGTTTACAGAGAATCCAACCAACGTCAACAAGGCAGCGATGACCGTCAGACTCACTTCCCATTGAAAAATCGAAAAGAAGCCGAGCGTTACCAGCACATCGTGAAAGACCGCGATAACCGCAGCCGCGCCGTAAGTCCACTCGAAACGAAAGGCGATATACATGAGTATCCCGACCAAGGCTGCCAGCGTTACGGCGATTGCCTTATTACGAAGTTGGGCCCCAGCCACAGCGCCGACGGCATCCGTTGCTTCAATCTTGAAAGCCGCATTGGGATCGGAGTTGAGGTTAAGCTCAGGAGAAGCCTCTGAACCGAAAGCTCGAAGCGCTTCCCGGACCTTGGTCCGTCCAACCTCAACTTCCGTTTGCGATTCCGCCGAGCCCTCGAGCGGGATCTTGATCAGGGCGATATCGGGCTTATCCGTGACGGGCTGAATTATGGCGTCCTTTAATCCGGCCTTTGTTAAAGCGTCGCGGATGCTCTCAGCCGCGGGCCGCTGTTTGAACCTAGCCGTGACCACCGTCCCGCCCTTAAAATCCACCCCGAGATTAAACGCTTCGGTGCCGTTGGGATGTTTCCATTGACGGAAAACAGCCGAGCTGAGACCAGCCAGCATTAGCAGGATGGAAACAGTGATGAACTTGCGACGATTAGCCAGCCAATCGATCTTAACGTCTTTGAAAAATTGCAGCATTATTTACCACTCAGCGCCTCAAAGGTCCTAGTCGACAGAACTTCTGCTGCGCTCTAAATGCTTAACGATTCCATTTTCCGCTTCCGACTCAACTCCCACATGAAAATCGTGCGCGAGACATAAACAGCGGAGAAAAGATTAATCAAGAGACCGATCACCAGGGTGACCGCGAAACCGCGCAACGGGCCCGTGCCGAAAACAAACAAGAACAACGACGAGATGATGGTTGTTACGTGCGTGTCTATGATAGTGACGAACGCGCGCGCGAATCCCTGCTCGATGGCCGACGGGATAGTTTTACCGCTCCTCAATTCTTCCCTAATACGTTCGAAGATCAGCACGTTTGAGTCGACAGCCATACCGATCGTCAGAATGATGCCTGCGATTCCCGGAAGAGTCAGCGTCGCCTGAAAGAGGATCAAACCAGCCAGCATCAGGATCATGTTCAAAAGCAACGCTACGACAGCGTTCACGCCGGCGCCCCGGTAATAGACAAGCATGAAAACTACGACCAGTATCAAACCGACAAGAGATGCACGCACGCCCGACCTTATCGAATCGGCTCCAAGGCTCGGTCCGACAGTCCGTTCTTCCATGTATTCGATAGGCGCCGGCAAGGCGCCGGATCTCAAAGTCAAAGCCAAATCTTCGGCTGATTGTTTGGTAAAGCGTCCTGAAATTTCCCCCTGATCGGAAATCTGGGACTTAATGTAGGCGACTGACTTGACCTCATCGTTCAAGACGACGCCCATGTATTCGTTGATGTTGGCGCCCGTCCAGGTACCGAACTTATCCGCTCCGCCTGGCTTGAGAGCAAACGAGATCTGATAGTCGTCCGAGCCAGCCCGTGACTGAGTGGCCGCAGCACTACGAAGCTCGCTGCCGTCAACAACTGCGGGTGCCTCGACGACAACCCATTTTTTCTGTTTCTGCGTTTCCTCGGGGGTAGTTTGACCGGCAGCCCCGGTTGGCTCATTTCGTTCTGCGTAGGGAAGCACGCGACGATTTGTCGGCACTGTGCCACCGAGCGAACCCTTAGCTTCTTCCTCAGTGTTATAAGTTTGAACGGACTGAGGGCTGGGAGGGCTCACAACATGAACCAGCTCGAGTTTCGATTCGGCTTTCAATAGTTGCTTGACACGCTCCGGGTCATGTATGCCCGGCATTTGGACTAGAATCTGATGTGAAGCCTGAGAGCCATGCCGCTGTACGAGGGGCTCAGCAACACCCACGGCATCCAAACGACTCTCAATGATCCGCTTGGCTTGCTCAGTGGCTTGTTCTGCCAGTCTTGATTGCGCGGCGGGCGGCAAGGTCCAAACTATAGTGTTGCCGCTACTTGAAGAAGTCCAATCGGACAAATCTATCTTCTTCTTTACCGCTTCTTCTGTCTCTGCAAGTCTCGACGCGTCGTTGGCCTCAAGGATTATTCTATAGTCTCCCCCAGTGGGTTCTGGCTTCACTTCTTTCACCGGCAGTCCGGCGTCTTTCGCTGACTTTTCGATCGCGCTGGCGTCGGTCAATGTGAGATTCTTCAGCACCTCTTCGGTTTTGACCCGCATCACCAGATGGCTACCGCCTTTGAGATCGAGGCCCAGATGAATATTCGATGCCAGAGTGGCCTTGATGCCGGACCAGTTGAAGTCGTGGAGAGTAGGACGACGACGAGGGCCGATCACTATGTAGATACCGGCCAGTGTAACAACAGCAATTATGATTGTACGCTGAAGGAGGTTCTTCTTTTTCATCGCAAAGAAATCTTCACTTTATTCCAGAACGAGCCGTTACTTCTTCTCTTCCTCTTGAATACCGGCAACGGCAGATCGTGCAATTTCGAGAATGGACTTGTCGGCACTTCGGATAAGGAAACTGGTATCGCGCACGGTAGTGATGGTGCCGATTATTCCGCCTGTAGTGACGACGCGATCGCCGGCCTTTAATTGCGAAATCGTCTCCTGTAATTCCCGCTGTCGTTTTTGTTGCGGCCGGATCAAAAGCATGTAAAAGACGCCTATGATCAGGAGCATCGGGAGCAATCCCCCAAGTGCCCCAAGGCCGCCTTGAAATATCATTAGCAAAATTATCATCGCAATAGTTTAGTTGACTTTGAGCAGCCCTTAGTCGCCAGTTAGCCTTCCGCGACGACTGTCACACCTCAGCTATTGCTGAGCGCTTTGTCTTGTTCGAATGAGTTCAACCCCTCAGCAAACTCTCGTCGAAATTTGGTGAAATGGCCAGACCGGATAGATTGCCTTACGCGTCGCATAGTGTCAAGGAAGAAGGCCAAATTGTGGTGCGTAAGCAAAACGCTCGCAAGCAGTTCGCCTGACAAATAAAGATGACGAAGATAGGCACGAGAGTGTCGCCTGCAGACGGAGCAATCACAGGACTCATCCAGGGGCCTCGTGTCCACCGCCCATTGCGCGTTTTTCACATTCATCTTTCCGCGTGACGTGAACGCCTGACCCGTTCTTCCGTTTCTGGTAGGCAGTACACAGTCAAACATATCAATGCCTCGCGAAACCGCCTCGACCAAATCCTCGGGCGTGCCAACCCCCATTAAATACCGTGGCTGCGCGGGCGGCAGCTGCGGTGCAATATCCGTAACTACCCGCCACATGACACTCTTCTCTTCTCCCACGCTCAAGCCGCCGATGGCGTAACCGTCAAAACCGATCTCCGTTGTGCGGCACAGGCTTTCGCACCTCAGGTCAGGATGCGCTCCGCCCTGAATGATGCCAAACAGAGCTTGCGCGCCACTAATCGTTTCAGTGGGTTCTGTCGCGCCGGTATCGCCACCTTGCATTTGCAGACGTTCAAACTCAGCACGCGAACGCCTGGCCCAGCGGGCGGTTAACTCCATGCTCTGCCTGGAGACATCAGGCGGTGCCTCACCGGCGGCACATTCATCAAAGGCCATTACGATCTCTGAACCCAGGCCCGCCTGCACCTGCATTGAAATTTCCGGTGACAAGAACTGGAGGCTACCGTCAACGTGCGAACGAAACTCGGTGCCCTCCTCGCTGATTTTTCGCAGCGCACCCAAACTCCAAACCTGAAAGCCCCCGGAGTCGGTGAGTAGAGCGCGTCGCCAGCCGGTGAATCGATGTAGCCCGCCACACTTTCGAATTACCGCGATGCCGGGACGCAACCAGAGATGATATGTATTGCCCAGGATGATGCGCGCGTCGAGTTCTTCCTCCAGGGCTTCGAAGCGCACGCCTTTGACGGTACCGGCGGTACCGACAGGCATGAAGACCGGCGTCTCAATAATGCCGCGCCGTGTCGTTAGGATTCCCGCGCGTGCTTCACCGTCGCGCGCCACCACTTCGAAAGTGATCGGAGGCTTGTCAGTCATTATCAAATCTTGCCCTGAGGATCTTCAAGACCTGAAATTTGAGATCAAAATGGTCTTGGGACTTTGGGCTTTGGTCTTTGTCAAAGACCCAAGACCAAAAACCAAAGACCAGATTGTTACTTATTTCGGCGCTTCTTATGTTTCTCAATGATTCTTAGCGGAGTTGCAAAGAAATCGAATTCTTCGCGTAAACGATTTTGCAAGTAGCGCACGTAAGAGAAATGCAGTCCAGATTTTCCGCCTGAGGTGAACAGTACAAACGTCGGCGGCCGCACACCCACTTGTGTCATGTATTGCACATGAAGCCTCGAAAGTCCGCCCTTAACCGGCGCCGGCGCGCTGCCGCCGCGTGGTTGTGAAACTGCGGCTTCGAAAAAAGCATTGAGTTGCGACGTGGGAATGCGCCGGTTGCGCGCTTCGTTGGCCCGTATCGCAAGCGGCAGCAGGTTCGCCACGCGTTGCCCGTTCAAAGCCGAGATCATCACTACCGGCGCCCATTCAAGGAATTTCATTTTCTCGCGAACCTTCCGCTCAAACTGCGTTGCCGTACTGGTCTCTTTGTTCTTCACCGCATCCCACTTATTGCACGCGATAATAATCGAGCAGCCGGCGTCGTGCGCATAGCCCGCGATGTGTGCGTCAAGCGCTGTAGGTCCTTCTTCGGCGTCGATAATGACGATTGCCACGTCGGCCCGCGCCAGGCTCTTCATGGCCATCACAACCGACAGCTTCTCTGCCATCTCGCCTGTCTTGCCCTTGCGACGAATTCCGGCAGTATCGATCAGGCGAAACTTTTGTTCGGGAGTGGTGAGCAGTGTATCGATGGCATCACGCGTTGTTCCGGCAACTGGAGAAACGATTACGCGCTCTTCCCCAATTAGCCGATTTAGTAAAGACGACTTGCCCACATTCGGCCGGCCGATGATCGCTAACCGCAACTCGCGTTGTTCTTTAGAACTAGCTGAAATCTCAGATGTGAAACTTGGGATCTCAATAATTCCAGATCGCAAATCCGTGACCTCAAACTTCAAATCCTTTACCAGGGCATCGAGCAACTCGCCCAGTCCAATTCCCTGTTCCGCGGAAACCGGAAAGACCTCTTCAAACCCAAACTTGTAAAACTCACCAGCCTCTGCCTCAACTCTTGCCGCTTCCGACTTGTTCGCTGCTACTAAGACGCGTTTGCCCGTCGCGCGCAACAGTTTCGCCAATTCTTCATCGAGCGGCGTCAGGCCGAGACGCGCATCAACTACCCAGACAATTGCCTGCGCATCATCAATAGCGAAGCCTGCTTGTTTGAAAATATTCGCAGGGATGATCGCATCGTCATCGGGAATGATTCCGCCCGTATCGACGATCGCAAAGCGCGAGCCCGCCCATTCGACTTCGCCGTAAATGCGATCGCGTGTAATACCCGGCTCATCGCCGACAATCGAGCGCCGCTGGCCAATCAGTCGGTTGAAAAGCGTGGACTTGCCGACGTTGGGTTGACCGACAACCGCAACCAAAGGCAACGCCGCGTTCGTTGCGTTCACTGCTTGTCTAATTTCCGTTGTAGTTTCGACAGTCATTTAATATAAGTGCGACTATTTCAGTTTGTGATCAGGTCAGTATCGCCTGCGGTAGCGGGCAGGTCGCTAGCTGATCGGACGATTAATTTCCCGCTGGAAGCTGGTAGTATTAACAAAACCCAGCAATGAATTGAACGAACAACGTTAGGGCAACACGCGAGAATATGCCAGCGGCCAGCTCGTTTGACGAGGGCCACGACTCAGGAGATTATTTTATGGAGAACACAAATACATTCGGTCTCTCCGCGATCGAGCAAATTGCCCTCAACGCTCATGACATCGAACGCGCGGTTGAGTTTTATCGTGACAAGCTTGGCATGAAACATCTCTTCTCAGTGCCGCCGAACCTGGCTTTCTTTGATTGCGGCGGCATCAGGCTGATGCTCTCGCTTCCGGCCAAACCTGAATTCGATCATGCCAGTTCTATAATCTATTTCAAGGTCGACGACATCCTGGTCGCTTACTCCACACTTTCCGAACGCGGCGTTCAGTTTGAGGAGAAGCCTGTTTTTGTCGCCGATATGGTGACGTATGATCTCTGGCTCGCTTCCTTCCGCGATTCGGAAAACAATCTGCTGGCGCTGATGGGCCACGTCGCGAAACAGTGAAGCCAAAAGTTCGGTCCAGCAATTAAGCAAAATCTTTCGGTTGTGGAGGCATCGATGAAACGTAGGAAGTTTCTGGAAAAGGGCGCGCTGGGCTGTGCGCTGGCAATCGCTCAACCTGTTTCGGCAATCGCCGCCGGTAGTTCTTCGCCTGAAAGTCTCGCTGTACTACCCAAAGAATTCGAGCTCGATGAACTGACCATTTCCGACCTACAGGAGGGCATGAAGTCGGGCAAATTTACCTCACGCTCACTGGTCAGGAAGTACCTTGATCGGATCGATGAGATCGATAACCATGGACCGGCAATTAATTCAGTGATTGAAATAAACCCCGATGCAATCTCCATTGCTGAAGCCCTCGATCGCGAACGCAAGGAGAAGGGCGCGCGCGGACCGCTGCACGGAATCCCCATCCTAATTAAAGACAACATCGACACTGCGGACCGAATGATGACAACCGCCGGCTCGCTGGCTCTGCTTGGTTCCAGGCCTATGCAGGATTCTTTCGTAGCCAGGAAACTGCGTGAAGCGGGCGCGGTGATATTAGGCAAAACCAACCTTAGCGAATGGGCAAACATTCGCTCCAACCATTCGAGCAGCGGCTGGAGTGGGCGTGGGGGCCAAACAAAAAATCCTTACGTGTTGAACCGAAATCCCTGCGGCTCAAGTTCGGGTTCAGGGGCCGCGGCTGCAGCCAACCTTTCTGCTGCCGCGATTGGCACTGAAACCGACGGTTCGGTGGTTTGTCCTTCATCCGCAAATTCTCTCGTCGGCATTAAGCCAACGGTCGGTCTCGTCAGCCGCTCCGGCATCATTCCCATTGCTCATAGTCAGGACACAGCCGGTCCAATGGCTCGAACAGTGAAGGACGCGGCGATTCTGCTGGGCGCCCTAACGGGCATTGATGCGAACGACGCGGCGACGAAAGCGCAAAAATCTTTTAGCGACTACACCCAGTTTCTTGATAAAGGCGGACTCAAAGGCGTGCGACTGGGTATCGTGCGAAAGTCCTTCGGCTTCAACGATGGCGTCGACAAGTTGATGAACAATCACATTAGCGAGTTGAAGAGGCTTGGCGCCATCGTTGTCGATCCCGCCGACATCCCTAGCTCAGGCAAGTTTGACGACTCGGAGTTGGAGGTTTTGTTGTACGAACTGAAGGCGGATCTAAACAAGTATTTAAAAGGACTCGGCTCCAGTGCGCAGGTTCATTCACTGAAGGAGGTTATTGAGTTTAACGAGAAGAATCGCGACCGCGAGATGCCTTACTTTGGCCAGGATCTCTTTATCAAGGCTGAGGCCAAGGGTCCACTCACTGACAAGAAATATGTTCAGGCCCTCGCGAAGAATCACCTTCTTTCACGAAGCCGGGGCATCGACTTCGTAATGCGTAAACACCGCCTCGATGGGCTGGTTGCGCCGACCGGCGGGCCGGCATGGCCCACGGACTGGATTAACGGAGATCACTTCACGGGCGGTTATTCATCGGCTTCGGCAGTCGCCGGCTATCCCCACATCACGGTCCCAGCGGGCTACGTTTTTAGTTTGCCCGTCGGCATTTCATTCTTTGGCGCCGCCTGGAGCGAGCCAAAACTGATCCAATATGCCTATGCGTTTGAACAGGCGACCCGAGTCAGGCGGCCGCCCGGATTTCTAGCTACAGCCAATCTTAAATGAAAAGCAATTTCGAAGAAGCCTCGGATTTAGTTATGAAGTAACTTGACGAAGTATTGTAGGTAAGAGCGGGGCAAGCCACCCTTTTCTACCCGAGCTGCTTCGAGTTCCTGGGGTCTTGCGACCAGGAGGCTCTCAGGACGGAGGAAGCTAATCAAGTGTTGAAGTCTCAAGGTCAGGAAGGGCGGCTTGCCCCCGCTCTTCGCCAACAATTCGAGCGTGAAGGGAATCTCATTTATGCCTAAAGCCGCCACTCAACCAAAAAAGAAATCGATCTACGGCGTTCACCCCGGCGTCGCAATGACCCAAAAATGGGTTGCGGAACTTAAACAGAAAACGGGCCGCTCGCTCGAGGAATGGCTCCGGCTGATTAAGAAGTCGGGCCCAAAAGACGAGAAGGCACGGCGTGAGTGGCTGAAGACTGAGCATGGACTTGGCACTAACTCCGCCTGGTGGCTTGCCGAACGCGCCGAGGGTAAAGGCAGCGAGGTCGGGGATCCTGATGCCTATCTCGAGGCCGCTGAAGCCTACGTCGAAGCGATGTTCTCGGGTGGAAAAGCCGGGCTTCGCTCAATCTATAATGTGCTGCTGAAAACTGGCCTCAAGCTTGGCAAAGACGTTAAGGCTTGTCCCTGCCAAACGATAGTTCCTCTATATCGCAAACATGTGATTGCGCAAATCAAACCTACTACCCAGACGCGAATTGATCTCGGCTTCGCTTTGGGAGATATGAAGCCGAAGGGAAGGTTGATAGACACCGGCGGCTTCGCAAAAAAGGATCGCATCACACATCGCATTCCCATCACCTCTGTCGAGGACATTGACGACGAAGTGAAATATTGGCTGAAGGTCGCCTACGATAGAGACGAGTAGATCGCCTGAGCGTTTCAAGGCAGCCCTGGGCCGCCGTTTCAACTGGGAGGCGAACTTGTTAATCCTGAAAGTTCCAATCCAGTCAGCGTCAAAATCTTGCATCGTCCCATTCTGGTGAGCGGCGAGCCTGGGCTTGAAATTTCAAGCTAAGCCTGTAACCATCAATCCATCGACAACTCAAGCTCCCCAACTTCATCGGGACAGGCCGTCAGCGTCATCCAGCATCGTGAACTTGGTCAGCATGGCGAGGAACTGGCCGCGGCATATCTGCTCCAAGCCGGTTACAGAATCGTGGCCGCCAACTTTTCGGTTCCGGTCGGACGAAACAGAGTTGGCGCTTTAATCAATGTGGAAATCGATTTGGTAGCCTACGAAGGCGAAACGCTTTGCTTCGTCGAGGTAAAGTCGCGCGCCTCGGATTGGTTTGCGCCGCCGGAAGTCAATGTCGATCGGCGCAAGCAACGCCAAATCGCCCGCGCGGCGCGCGCTTACCGCCGAATGTTTGCTGTGGAAGGCGAACCTTATCGTTACGACGTGGTGACCGTGGTAATTCCTGAAGCGAGCGATGAGTCGTCAACTCTCCAAATCGGACTGCTGCGAAACTTTTGGCAAGAAGCACAACTTCGCAAACGCCGCTGGAGCGAATATTTCTACGACTAAAATTTATCCGGGGTTTGTCAGACAGGATCTGCTTTCAATTTAAGTACGATGCGTGTAACAAATGCCAACATCTAACTATCCGTGCAAAGAATTCTTGTAACGGCTTTGACGGCGGTAAATTCTCTCTTACGAAATGCGGCGAGCAATAGAAAGCAAACCACCGGCGGAAACGAAAACTGTGCAAGATCTATTGGATTCTGTCAGCTGTGATCAGCAGACTTTGCTATGCGGTGTCAGTTTTTTTGTGAATTGGAATGCTATTCATTTTGCAATTACTGATGGCGTGTTTTATTTCGTCGTCACTAGTTGACGCCGATTGGGTTGCTGACTAGACTGCAGCGCATAGGCTCAACAGTTGCGCGTCGGTACCGGCGTGAGACCAAGAGTCACAAACAGCGGCGCAATGTTATTGGGCTGATCCCCTCTCGCATTGCGCTGTTTGTTGTTTCGGATCGAGAAACGCTAGCGGGTTAGTTTGAAAAGTTCCTTCCTTCGATCAGTTGTACACCTGGCAGTTAGTCGCGTTGGTTTGTGTATTCTGATTCACACCGTGGCAGTAGCCCCGTGGTAGAGCTGCTTCGGATTCCCCTAACCGTTTTTGATGGTTTGTGGTGACTTAAATGACTGATGCTAAACCGAACCCGTTAAAACGGTTGCGAAGGTCGGATCTCTCGAGGTCAGGGGTTCTTTTCGACACCGGGCTTGAGTCGGGTGTGAATAAAACTACCGCGCAAACAGACCATAACTGGCAAACGGCCTCGCTTGACAACACTCTTTGAATAGTTAGAATCGGTCGTGCTCTAAAGCGGGAGTAGCTCAGTGGTAGAGCATCGCCTTGCCAAGGCGAGGGTCGCGAGTTCAAGTCTCGTCTCCCGCTCCAGATTTGAAGGATGAAGGCGGAGGGATGAAGGATGAAAGCGACTGGCTTTCATTTGTCTTATTCATCCTTCATCCTTCATCCTTCATCCTTTTGCGGCGGCGTAGCCAAGTGGTAAGGCAGAGGTCTGCAAAACCTTTATTCATCGGTTCGATTCCGATCGCCGCCTCCAAAAGCTCAATACACTCAACAGTTTACTGGCATCACCGATATCCAGCAATTTCGTTTGAGTCACTCTTGGGTCACTTCCGGAAGATTGCTCAGAAAACTTGGGTACACAGATTTGCTCGAAATGACGGAAACGCTAATGAAAATCGCAGTAACTGGACAACCAAAACCTCGTGAGAATATTTTTTGCGGGTAAAAAACCTTTATTCGCAGATTCGATTCCCACGGTATGCAAATGCTTCAGCAGGAACTACCTTCAACGCACCCGTTCCGATAAGAGTTCCCTGAGTCCTTCAAGTACGGCAGAGTGCTGTCTGTTCTAAGCCAGCTTGAATTAAAGTGAAGCGCTTCTCTTTCACGGCGGCGACACGGGTTCGACT
>WNGE01011108.1_pt1 | contig 24088 bp, 21 predicted proteins | sample 5400651 | NCBI WGS metagenome assembly WNGE01 (sample SAMN13153370, study PRJNA577476) | soil metagenome | isolation source: 60 cm soil or saprolite under grassland replicate 2 | place: USA:California | collected 2016-06-15
AGGGACAACGAGATACGTGCGATCCTTGAGTTGGGCAGCCCTGAGAGCCTCGAGCGCGGAAGACGCCTGTGTAGCAGGATCGGACGCGCGATAGAGTGGGAACCCTTTTACGGGAGATTCCGATGCCCAAATGAACTCACCTGATTGGAGGCCCGCCATGAGGACGGTGCAGCCGCCCGGAATCGACGCCGCGATCGCGGCCTCGACGTGGCGCAGGAGTCCCTGCCGCACAAGCCACTTACGCAGGTCGCCGATCGCGGCATCCGTTCGATCCCGCCACAGCGTCGTATCTTTGCGGAGCCCAGTAAGTTCGTGGCGCAACGCCTCCCTGGTATCACGGATCTGGGGCAGGGCAGTCGTCGTCGTCGTCAATTCGTCATGCCGTTTGCGCTCCGCATCGACGGCATCGTCCGATCGGCTGACCGAGTGCTCCGCATTCGGAGTGACCTGGGAGCTCGCGAAAGGACGCACCATACTCGCCAACTGCCTCACGAGCTGCCGTACCTCGTCGAGCAGTGAGTCCTCATTCGAACGCGCAGTCTGAGCGCGCTCCAGAGCCCGGATCTCGCGTCGGTACTCTTCCGCCCGCGTCCCTTCACGGGTAGCTGCCTCCTCCAGTTGCCGGCGCAGAAGATCCTCGAGATGGTCGCTCCGGAGGCGCTCGAGGCGTTCACGCTCTCGAATCCACGCCAGCATTTCCCGTAAGAACACGGTCTCTCGGTCGGCAGGCTGATTCTCACGCTGCTCTTCCGACTCTGCGGATGGAGTGTCCTCGGCCCTGGCGCTCCCCCGCTCCTCGGGCGTCGCCGGTTTGGTCGCAAGGCCGAATTGTGGGGCCGCCGGACGCAGCCGAGTAAAGGGGTTTAGGCGGTCCCGAACGCGGGCCACGACGTCGCGAGCAAGGCGGTTAACTCGGGGCGGCTCCCGCAATGGACTCACGACACTAGCCTCCTCTCCGCGCTCGGACCGTGCCCTTGACTCGCGGGCTTCTGGATGGCTTGCGCCTGCCGCTCGCGGTCTTCGCTGCCATCGCCGTGCGATTTACCAGGATTGCGCAGCGCGAAGATGTCGCATGTGTCCGGGTCGCGCACGGCGGTGGATGCATTCCGCTCAAGGTAGCGTGCGAGTCCGTCGTAGTGCCCCAGCCACCAGGACGATGTCGCGGGGATCACCAGGTACTGTGCGCCCCTGGCTCGCAGTGCCTCGAGTTGAGCGATAGCCTCTTCGCTGTCCGCGGGGTAGTGCCCTGCGTACGTGCCATCCTCGACCTGAGGGAAATGCCAGGCCTCACAGCCGCCGAGCCGGAGCAGCTCGTCGTCGCCTCGACTGACGACCGCAACCGCGGCGCCGGGCGGCACGGCGCCGGCCACCATATTTCGGATGGCATCTACCATCCTTGCGTAGCCGGCCTCGGTTCTCTGTGTGGACTGGGCCCACGGTCCCCAACGCTCCTCAAACAGTCTCCTGTTCCTTTCGAAAAGCGTCTTGAACTCTCCCGTGGACACCAGCCTCCCCATGGACGCCTCCCCGAAGTGGTGCACAAACGATGCTTCGGCGCACACCACACGGTATCCGGCTTGCCGCACCCGCATTGCGTAGTCGTCGTCCTCGAAGAGCCCGATGCCGTACCGAGCATCCAGCCTACCCACGCGATCGACCACGTCTTGGCGCGTCCCCACGCAGAACATGTTCAACGTTGTGATATCGAACACGCTTCCGCGATTGGAGCACGCCCGCTCTTTGGCAAACCCGAGCATATCTCCGTACGTCCGGTAGGAGGCCACTACGCGCGCTTCGTTGCCACATCGATTCGTCGTAGGCCCCACCAGCCCGATTCCCGGATCGCCGAGCGTCTCCACCAACGGCGCAAGCCACCCTGGCGGCAAGACTGTGTCGTTGTTGAGGAGTACTAGAAAGCGCCCCTTTGCAGCATCCAGCCCCTGGTTCATGCCTGCGGCGAAGCCCCCATTGTGCTCGTTGAGAATCACCCGAACTCGCGGTGCTGCATCTCCCAGGCGCCCCAGGTAGTCCGCCGAGCCATCCGTTGACCCGTTGTCCACGACGATCAGATCGAAGTTGGGATGGCCAGTATTCGCTAAGAGGCTGGTGACACAGAGCTTGGTGAATGGCATTGTGTTGTAGCTCAGAACGATGATGCTCACAGCCGGGGAGGCGGGCGTGCTCCCCCCCTGATGCGGCAATGCTGGAACGTCGGGCAACTGCAGCATGGCCTCGACTGACTCCTCACGAAGTGTTGTGGGGCATCGCGAGACCGGGACGAGGTCTAGGTAGTGCGGGACGCGATCGATGGGCTCGCTGCGTGTCGCCTCTTGCTTGCGCTGCACGACCACGCCCAATTCGTTGAGCAACTGTCGCAGCACAACCTCGTGGGAGAAGTAATTGTGCGCAATGTCGCGGGCCGCTTGACTGTGGGCCCCATACCCTCCATTGATTGTGGCGACTGCTGCAACGACGCTCTCCATGTCCGTCGCGGCAAACAACCCTTCACCTGTGGGAAGTACGTTGCTGAAGCCTGTTTCCTGTGTGATGACAGGCTTGCCCATTGCGAGGTAGGTCACGCTCCGGTCACTGAACCATCCACTTCGTAGCCGGACATTCTGGTCCTTGGCTACAGTGAATTCTCCCCGGGACGCACCGATGTAGGAGCGGTAAGCGTCCAAGTCAGGCGAGAACTCCATCGCGTCGCGGACTGACCAGCCGTGCTCTTCGAGGAGCTTGCGTTCAGTCGGGGAGCAGCTGCTGAGTGCTAGCTCGAACCGCTGTGCCGTGTAGCCTGGAAGGTCGACGAACTTCAAGAACTCGTGATGCTTGCTCCATCGATAGACCTCGCCATCAAAGCGGATATCCCCCCAAGCTTGCTGCCAGTTGCCGATCGTCGTGAACAGCTCTCCACCGCGCCGCGCGTGCGAAGCCCAGAGATCGAGAATCACCGGCTGCCGGGTCGGCCGAAACGTGAACCGGTCGGATACGGGCACCCCGCAGTCGGGGCGGCCGTAGTTCTCGCCAAACGAGAAGTGGGCGATGTGCTGGTCTAGGAACTCGACCGTTTGTGACACTCCGTTATGCAGCTCTATCTGGACACCGACCGGATCGGTCTCGAGATAGATCAGCCTGCCGGTTCGGACGTGCTCGGGGAGTGGGAGCGTGCCGCCATGGAGGTTGATCAGCAGCTCGGCGGAAGCATACAAGGACTTCAGTTTCGCGTCGGAGAGACCGAAGTGCCGGTCGTCTCGGTCGATCGCGTGGTACGCCCATCGTCCCGAGAGGCCGAAACGGTCCATCACGCCCGCGAGGAATCCGGCCGCCCGGGCCCAGCCGTCGTCCTCGCTTCGAACCATGAACATGGATGGCGTGCGGGCGTGTTCCTCAACGTAGTATGCCTCGAAGCCCAGTCGCTCGAAGCCGAGCAAGTAGTGCAACGTCTGCCAGACCACGCCGGCTACCGGCATCTTTGACATGAGTCCCAGCACGACAATGCGCGGTCGGGTCATGCCCCTACCCAAGAGCCCGTGTCACGCTGGTGCGCTCGCGGCGGGGTTCCTTGGAGCGCCAGCTGGCGTCGTCCTCCAAAGGAGGCGAGGTCGCCCGGACGCTCACGCCCTTTCACGGGTCAACCCCCTCGCCGCCGAACGCGAGGCGCCGACTCGTTTGGCACCGCTACCCCAACGCCGCGCAATCCGCCGCGACGTCGGGGGGCCTCGAATCCGGCCGCCGATTGCGATGGTGTCCCGCCGGCTTCGCGCTCGGCGAGCAGTCGCTTCAGTTCCGGCGTGTCCCAGCGCCGAAGCCCCCGTGTGGCTTGGTGACGCACGTGCGGGTCGGGATCGTCAAGCGCACCGACCAATGGAGCCAGAACTCGGGCGTCGTCAGTGAGGGCAAGTCCCCAAACCGCCTCTGCGCGAACTTCCGGGCTGGTATCGGCGAGGCGCTCCGCCAAGGGCAGAATGGCCCGAGGGCGGCGGAGAAGACCGAGGCTACGAGTGGCTGCGACTCGGACCTCCTGGTCCGGGTCGCCGAGGCCCTCCAGTAACACGTCGATCGCCTCCGGTGTGGCGGCCCGGGGCGCCAGGTCCATGGTCAGGATCCGGTCTACGCTCTCCGCAGCGTGGGCGTGGAGCTGAGCAAGCGAAGCGAGGCCACGTCGCTCAACTGGATCGAGGTCGCTAAGGAGTGGAGTCCGTTCGGCTGGCGTCCCCGCGCGGAGGGCGTCCCAAAGCACGGGCACATATGTCTGCGCCAGATCGTCGGAAGGGCCGTCTTTGCGCGCCGCAGCCCGCAGGACGAGCGAGGCCGCTTCCCGGGGTTGCGCTTCCAGAAGCCGGCGGAGAGCCCGGGCCGCGTCCTCGGAGCTCGCCGACGCCAGTCTCCGGAGAGCGCGCTCGGCGTCGACCTCGTCGCGCGCGGGCTCAAGCCGAGACGAGGCGTCCGGCTGGCGGCGCGAGAAAACCCGGACGTCGCCCAGTGCCTGACGGGCCGCCGCCTCGAGCCCGGGCTCGTTGCCGTCGACCAGGCGAAGGAGCCCTGGCAGGGCCTCCGGCCCGAGTACGTCGGCCAAGAGCTTTACGGCCTCAGCCCGCCGCGACCCATCGACCGACCTGACGAATGCCTCCAATGCGTCGGGGTCGAACGAGAACGAAGCGAAGGCACGTAGAAGCGGTCCGCGAGCTCCCGGTGACATCGCGGCGGCCCGGTCCAACAGGTCAACACCAAGGTCAGCCAAGCCGAGGGCCTGCGCGACCGCAGCTCCTGTGCAAGCTTCCTGGTAGCTCCCCGACACGATGGCGTCTCGCGCCCACGCGCTGACCTCTGAATGGTCCATCTGGCGAAGTGCCTCGAGCGCCTCCCGTCGCGCGTACTCGTTCTCGCTGGCAAGCCGAGCGGCGAGCGTCGCGATATGCGGGGCACGTTCCAGTTGCTCCGCCGACGGCGACCCGGTCCAACGGGTATCCGGGAGGAGCTGGGCCTCGTACATCTCCCGGTAGAGCCTGCCGCGCGCCATTAGCTCGGAAGGCGATCCCTGCTCGACGAGCCGGCCTTGGTCGAGCACGAGAATCATGTCCGCGCTGCGCATCGTGGACAGGCGGTGAGAAATGATGAACGTCGTCCGAGACTCCATAAGCCGGTCCAGTGCGTCGAGGATTACCGCCTCAGTTCGGGAGTCGATGGACGAGGTCGGCTCGTCGAGAACGAGGATCGGAGCATTCTTCAGGAACGCGCGAGCGATGCTGATCCGCTGACGTTCTCCGCCAGAGAGTTGGGCACCGCGCTCACCGAGTTCCGTCTGGTACTTGTGGGGGAGTCGCTCGATAAACTCGTGGGCGTTCGCTGCTTTCGCCGCCTCGACGATCTCACGCATGGAGGCATCGAGCTTCCCGTAGCGAATGTTGTCCGCGATAGAGCCGGAGAAGAGCAATGGATCTTGCAGAACGATGCTGATATGCCGTCGGAGCGACTGCTGGGTGATCCGACGGATGTCCGTCCCATCAATGCAGATCTGGCCCTCCTGTGGGTCATGGAAGCGCATCAGGAGGCTGAACAGCGTCGTCTTGCCCGCGCCGGTCGGGCCGAGAATCCCGACTCGTTGCCCCGGCTGTATGTGAAACCTCACGCCGTCAAGAGTGGTGTCGCGGCCCTCGTACGCGAACGTCACGTCCTCGTACGCCACTTCGCCGTGCACCGAGTTGAGCTCGATCGCGTAGGGGGCGTCCTGGATCTCTGGGGTCTCCGCCAGCATCTCCTGGCACACATGGAGGTGATAGAGGTCGTTGTTCAACGCTCCGAGCGTGCTGCTGATCTGTTGCAGTGGGACGTAGACCGCGGCAACGTACGCCATGATTACGGTAAGGCGACCCAGTTCGAGTTTGCCTTCCAGGACGTGAGCCGCCCCGAAGTACAGCACGAGCGCAGTACCGCCGGCCAGAAGCGTTTCGACAACCAGGGAGAACGCGGTCTGTTTCACCGTGACCCGGACGCGCAGGTCGACGGAGCGCTCCGCCTTCTTGCGCCAACGTCCGAACTCGAACGCTTCGCGTCCGAACGCGACGACGACCCGCATCATGGCGATAGCCTCGTAGATCACACTCAATGCGGCGAGCTCTTGCCCCATAGCGTTGCGAACCGCCGGCAAAACGTTCTTGCTGTAGTAGCTGACCGCGAAATAGATGGGGGGGATGATCGACAGCGAGAGCAGGCCGAGGACCGGGTCGATTGTGTAGCTGATAGCGAACATAAGTACGAGAGTGAGTGCGGCCTGACCGAGAGGCGGGAAGGCGACTAGCGCGTTCCCGATCGAATCAGCGAGTGTGCTTACTCGGTAGATGAAATAGCCAGTGTGCTCCCGCTCATGGTACGAAAGCGACAGCTGCTGGGCGTGCTGGAACAGGTCGCTGCGCAGATCAAGGACGAGGCGCTGGTGCAGCTTGGTTGTCACGTATTCATTGATGACGGTCAGCCCTTGCCCCATCGCCGTCATTGCGAAGCCCGCGATCGCTGCAAAGAGGATAAGGTGGATCGGCGACGATCCCACGAGGCCGGTGATCATACTCCAGGCCCAGTGGGGAATGCCATGGTGGCCCTTGTCGACGAGGATCATGATGACGAATGCCAATGGCCAAGGCTGCAGTAGGGTAATCACTGTCGAGAAAACCATGAGGGCGATGGACACAACACCGAGCCGCCAGTAGCGTTTCGCATAGGGAATGGCCTTGGGGATCGAGCCCCATGCCACCCAGGGGTGCTCGACCTTCGGAGCTGTCACGACTGCTTTCCCAATCCACGAGTGGGGGAGTCCACCGCCGCCGTCGCCCTCGGGTGCTGTTCGAATGCGTGCTCCGCCGAGAGCCCCCGTAAGGGGGTTGGCGCGATAGCCTGTGTAAATACAACTTCCCCGACTGATGGAAGGCGACCGTCTAGGGCCGCTAGTCGGGCGGCCGCATGGAGCGGATTGTGCACCGCGAAGAGATGTCCCCCTTGACGAGGCAGGTGTGTCCAGGATCGCCGGTAGATATGGCGCTTCCGTCTTGAGCTACTGTCCGGAGAGGATACCCTCTTCATCGCAACTCCTGAATTGCGGCCTGGATCGCTCCAGCCGCGGCCGAGCATTGCCCAGTGGCGGAGGCAGCCAGCATCGTGGACGCGATGCCAAACGCAGCAGCCACCACCCATGCGCCAGCGAGGCCAGCGGCAACAGTGCAGGCAATTAGCGTCCCGCACATGGCCAATACCGGCCATGAGAGGCGCGGCCACCATCGGATGCGGACGAGCTGTCGGCCGCCGCCATGCTCCTCCGTCGCCATGAGCAGACGCGCCGCTCCCAGACCTCCCCCCCGCACTTCGAGGTCCCAATGGCCGTACGCGCTCCCCCGCGCGGGCCGGGCGCCCGCCTCGCCGAGCCACTCCTCAAGCCCCGCAAGCGTGGCCTCATGGGAGCGCCATCCCTCCCGCCAGTGCATGTGCTGGCGCGGGATCGGCAGCGCATGACGGCCGATCGAATGGCGGCGCCATGGCGTGAGGCCGTGGGTCATGCGTCCGTAGAGCCGGGCCACCGGCTGCAGGAGGTGAAGGCCTGCCGTCCCGACGCGGCGCACGAGCCGCTGAGCCCCGGATCCAGCGCTCGTGAACTGCGCGCGGGCCGTTCGGCGCCAAGCCTGGGCCAGGGGAAGCGCCAAGCCGGCGATCGCCACGGGGAGCACGAACAACAGGGGCCGCCAGAAGGCTCCAAGGGCCGCCAACGCGACGACTGCCGCGATGACCAGCCACCATTCGGGCATGGCCATAACCGCCGACCAGACGCTGGGCACCGCCTCCTTGATCTGATACGGCGCCGTCCCCCATGTGCCCTGGTATACACGCACCCGCCGGCCCGACACCAACCGAACCGCGCCGCCGTACACGCTGCCGGCCCACGAGATGTGGCCCACCGCGTTGTGGCGCGACGGCCACTTGCGCTCCAGCAGGGCCTCCGCTCGTCCGTACCCGCGTTGCTGCCGCCAGTACGCGCGGATGGAGTTGCGCCGGTGGTGCCAAACGACCGCGGCGGGACTGAAGCCGAGCGTCCATCCCCTCTCCTGGAGACGCCAGCACACGTCGACGTCGTCGCCCGCGACCCAGAAGTCTGGGTCGAAGCCGCCGACGGCCTCCAGGGCCCGCTTGCGGAACGCCATATTGCAGCCCGGGATGTGCTCCGCGAGCTCGTCCGAGATCAGCACGTGCACCGGGCCGCCCGGGGAGTTCGCGACGCAGTCGGCGATCGTGCCATCCCCCGGAGGGGGCAGGTTGGGGCCGCCCACCCCGACGCATCCAGTCGCCATGAACGTCGTTGCGAGGTAGTGGAGCCAGTGAGGATCTGGATACGCGTCGTCGTCGAGGTACGCGACGATGTCGCCGTTCGCCGCCCGCAGTCCGGTGTTCCGGGCACTCGACAGCCCCATGTTGGTCGTGCTGATCACCGGGAAGCCGTACTCCCGGACCATGTCCGCCGTCTCGTCCGTCGACCCGTCGTCCACCACGATGACCTCGTGGTTCGGGTACTCGAGGCGGTGGAGCGCCGCCAGGCAATCCCGCAGCGTCCCGGCCCCGTTCATCGTGCACACGATCACCGAGATGCGGGGCCACGGCCAGTCCGCCGGGAACGGCGTCTCCTGGAACGCTCTCTGCACCGCCGCCAGCGCGGGCTTCGGGCTCCTCGTCCGGCCGGTGAGGCCGAAGTCCCAATCCAGGATGTCGGCCCCGCCTCGATACCACTCGTCGGTCCACGCGAACACGACCGCGCCGGCCGCCCCCCGGAGGAACGCGGTCCTGATCTGCTCGGCCAGCATCCGGGCCTGCCGGTCCACCCCGTTGCGCCGGCTATCCAGCCCGATCTCAGACAGCAGGAGGGGCCGGTCGCCGGCAAGCGTGTGCAGGCGTGCCAGGTACGCGTCGAGCCGGTCGGTGTGCTCCAGGTAGACGTTGAACGAGAACAGGTCGATGCCCGGGATGTCGAGGTACTCGGTCGAGGGGTAGTTGACGTAGGTCACCAGCGCCCCGGGATCCTCGCGCTTGGCCGCCTTGACCAGGCGGGCCAGGAACCGCTCGACGCGCCGCCGGCCGTGCCACCGGACGACCGAGGCCGGGATCTCGTTCCCGACCGCGTAGCACAGCACCGCGGGGTGCGCCCGGCAGGCCCTGACCTGGTCCCGGACCCGGCGCACGATGTCGCGCGCTCGCCGGCCTCGGTCCAGGAACGCGAGGCGATCAGCGCGAAGTCGCGCTCGACCGTCTCGGGGGAGCGGTAGCCTCCGCCGTCCGCGGTGAATGGCCCGTACGTGACGCCCTTCACGTAGAACTTCTGGTCGCCGACGAACAGGAACTTGCCGCGAACGGTCGGCCGGGCCGGAAGTGGCGTGGCGGCAGTCTCGCCCGGTTGCTCCGTCCGCTGGAGCAGGGCCGTGCCGCCGGGGAGCTTTCCGTTGCCGTTGGCGCTCACATGGCCGTTGCCATGGATCCGCCGCATGCGGTCGCCCGCCTGACCGGGCACGAACCCGACCTCCTGGCCGGACCCGGCCGTGGGCGCAGATGCGGGGGACTTCCGCCCCGCGTTCGAGCTACGGCGCTGGGTCATCCTCATTCTCGTGTCGTCCTTGTCAGGGCAGCGCGATGGCGCAGTTGTCTCCCACCATCAAGTGCAGCGATGGGCTCGGGCCCGCCCGGTAAATCTGAACGTTCCGTCCCACCAGCGACTCACGAATCCGGTGGACCTGGCTGATGTGGCACTCCCCCATCACGATGGAGTTGCCGATCTCGCTGTCCGCCACACGCGTGTTGGCGTAGATCGATGTCCAGGGGTCGATGATGGAGTGCTCGATCCGGCATCCCGCGCCGATGGTGGACGGGCCGCGGATGACGCTGTCGCGGACCACGGCCCCCGCCGCGATGTGGACGTCGCCCACGATGTGCGAGGCCTCGTCGACGTCGCCCTCGATGCATCGATCCTGATCGTTCAGGACGAACCGGTTTGCCTCCAGGAGGTCCTCGACCTTGCCGGTGTCCTTCCACCAGTCGCTGATCAGCTCGGCCCGAACCGAGTACCCATGGTCGACCAGGTACTGGATGGCGTCGGTGATCTCGAGCTCGCCGCGCCACGACGGGCGGATCGACGACGCGGCCTCGAAGATGGCCGGAGTGAAGATGTACACGCCGGACATGGCCATGTCCGAGATGTGCTCGGTCGGCTTCTCGACCAGCCGGACGACCCGATCGGCCTCGACCACCGCGACGCCGAACCGCTCCGGATCCGGGACCTTCACCAGGAAGATCTGGGCGTCCGGCTGGTGCTCCTCGAACGTCCGGACGAACGACCCCAGCCCCTCACGGACGAGGTTGTCGCCCAGATACATGAGGAATGGACTCCCTGCGAGGTGCTCTCGCGCGGTGAGCACCGCGTGGGCCAGCCCGAGCGGGGCATCCTGACGAACGTACGTGACGTCGAGGCCCCATGTGGAGCCGTCCCCAACAGCCACCCGGATCTCTTCCTCGGTATCGCCGACGACGACGACGACCTCACGAATGCCCGCGTCGGCAAGCGCCTCGAGTCCGTAGAAGAGGATGGGCTTGTTCGCCACCGGGATGAGCTGCTTGGACTGCGTGTGCGTTAGGGGTCGCAGCCGGGTGCCGTGGCCACCGGCCAGCATCAGGGCCTTCATCTGATACGCGCACCTCCTTCTGCGGGCTGGGGAAGCCGTGGAGCGGACGCGTCCCGATCGGACAGGATCGGGTCGTTCCGCGCCCACGGGACGCGTAAAGCGGGGTCATCCCAGGCGACGCCGAACTCGTCGGACGCGTCGTAGGGATGGGTGACCCAGTAGATGAGATCGATGTCGGTGAGCGCCAGGAAGCCGTGCGCGACCCCGGGGGGGATCAGCAGGGTGGCCGGCTGCCCACCGGTGAGCTCCAGGGTTGCAACCACCGGAGGCGATCCGGGATCGCGGAGGTCGGCCAGGGCCACCTGGGCGGTTCCGGAGACCATGTACCACGCATCGGCCTGCCGGCGGTGGTAGTGAAGGCCCCGAAGCACGCCGGCCTCGGAGTGCGAATGGTTGGCCTGGACGAACCGCATCCCGAGATCGCCCTCCCGGAACACCTCGGTGAAGAATCCCCTCCGGTCGGCGTTCACCACTCCGGGCGAGAGACGAACGCCGGGGATACGGGCCACGGACGACATCATGGTTAGGCAGTTCGGTCGTGGTAGGCCCGGTCTTGATAGATGGATTCGGCTTCCCCGCGCCGGGCGAACCACCACGCGCGGTTTCGCCGATACCAGCGGAGGGTTCGCGCGAAGGACTCCCAGACGTTCGAGGCATGCCAACCGAGGGCCTCGATGCGACTGGGGTCGACCGAATACCGCACGTCATGATCCGGGCGGTCGTACGCCGTGAGCACGAGCCGGTCGGGCGGTAGCTCGAGATGCGACAGGATCCATCGAGCCAGCTCGACGTTTCGGATCTCGGGCTCGTGGCGCGGGCCGATGTTGTAGACGGGCTCCGGTTCCGATGTGCTGGCCATGAGTGCGATCGCCGCCGCGAGGTCCTCCGCGTACAGCCACTGGCGGACCTGCGCGCCGCCGCCCCACACCGGCAGTGATTCGCCCAACAGCGCGCTGGTGATCCAGCGTGGGAATGCCTTCTCCGGATGCTGCCACGACCCGAAGCAGTTGGTCGGTCGGGCGACGACGACTCGCATCGAGCCTGCGAACCCACGGGCGAGATCGTCGCCGACCGCCTTGCTTCGAGCATAGGCGCTCGTCGCCGATCCCGGCCCCGGGCGCTTGTCACCTTCGCGAACGAAACCCTCGACGATGGGGCCATACACCTCGTCCGTCGAGATGTGGACGAACCGGGTCGTGCCCACGCGGTCGGACTCCTCGAGCATGACCCTCGTCCCAATGACGTTCGTCCTATGGAAGACGTCCGGATCGCGCTCGCCGCGCGTGACATGGGATTCCGCAGCGAAATGGGCCACAGCGTCGGGACGGACCTCACGCAGGAGTCGGCGAACCGCGGCCCGGTCGGTGATGTCCCCGCGAATCAGCCGGAACCTGCTCCGGTCGAGGTCCCGCAGCCGGGTCTCGTCGCCGGCGTAGGTCAGCGCGTCGAACCCCGCGACGTCCCATCCGCCCCGCACCAGCGCGCGAGCGGTGTGGCTCCCGAGAAAGCCCGCCGCACCGGTGACCACGATCCTGGCGCTCATGCGTTTCCCTTGCCATGGCCGGAGTGGTCGCCGGAATGCCCCTTCTTGGGAGGCGCCGGCGGCGGCGTGGTGTTTGCCTGGCCATCGCCGTTGCCATTCCCATTCCCGTTCCCGCCGGCGTGGCTGTGGGAGTGACCATACGCGTGGCCATGTCCATGCCCGTTCCCGAGTGTGGAACCACCGGTTCCGCCACCGGTTCCTCCGCCACCGGTTACTCCCCCAGTTCCGCCGCCACCGTTTCCTCCGCCAGCACCACCGGTTCCGCCGCCACCGGTTCCGCCGCCACCGCCGTTGCCGCCGGAGCCGCCCTTGCCGGAACTCCCACCGCCGGACGCCCCCCCGCCCTGAGAGCCGCCAGCCCCATCGGTTCCCTGCGAGCCGCCTCCTTGAGAGCTCTCGGCGCCATGAGTGGACGCCTGCCTGGCGCCGCCGGCCTCCCCAACCGACACCTTCGTCCGGTGGGCGGACCCCGACCGGCTCCCTCGAGTCGTCCGCGACGAGCGACCTGTGTCGGGCGTGGAAACGGCCGGCGATCGGCGATGCCCGGGATCCTCGACGCTCCACGATGAACCGCTCCCGGCCGGCACCCGGTCCACGAGGCTGCCCGACACCGTTTCGAATCTGGTGCGCTGGGCTGGAGCGGGCACGTGGCTCGACACGACGACAACACCTGACACGAGGATCGACGCCGCGAGCAGGGCCGAGCGTCGGGATACCCGTCGGGGACGTGGCGGGCCCTTGCGGCGCGGGGGGAACGACGCCGTGGCCTCGCCGGGCTCCATCACCGGGACGCCAGGAGCGAACCACTGCCCAACGACGCGACCCGCTGTCACGGGAACCAGCGCGTCGATCGACGCGATGATGGCCGCACGCCGCGCTACGACGGGATCTCCCCATCCACCCTCGGCCGCTTCGAGCAGCCTCTGCTGGAGGATGCCGGCGTCCTTGATCGTCACCGGCTTCGAGGCATCACCTGACCCGATGCTCTCGACGATGGCGATGAGATCCGGGTCGGCGAACTCCCGCCGGAGCTCGGGAAGCGATTCGACGGCCCGGGGGCTCCCGACTCCGACGAACAGGACCACGTCTCCCTCCGAACGGCGAACGCCCTCACGCATCGCCGTCGCCGGTCCATACCCCTCCGCGAGATCAACCGCCCCGAAGTTGGGGTCGACGCTCTTCGCAGCGGCGATGCATCGCCACGTGCCGTCGGCGGACCCGTCATTCACGACCACGAGGTCAAGAGCATCTGCGCGTGCGGCGAGACAGGAGCCCAGGAACGCACCGGCGCGCTGATCGTCGTCGGCGAGGAGGGCCACGATCGAGATCGTCGGGTCCGATCGGGCATTCACTCGGACCTGTGCTCTCATTGCTCAGCCAATCGCGCGGACGCGAAACGAGCAGAGCGCCCGGGGAAGAAGGGCCGCGCTTGCATATGGTGCGATACCTTGCGGAAATAGCTGTCCGCTGCCTAGTCCCACGTGCGAGCGGGGGGAGAATGGGGTTTCATCGGCGGTAGCAGGTGGTGGATTGCGTTGGCTCAGGGGATGCCGAACAGCCCATTTGGCCTCCACGTCACCGCTCCCCCGGTCACTGCCCGACGCTACTGACCAGGGCCCGCTCCGGGGTGTCGGCGGGTTCAAGAACAGCGGAATGGCGCCGACTCCCAATTTGATGGATGGGTTGGCCCACGCCCCCGAGGGGTTCGACGCGTCCGAGCTGGTTCGCCGGGTGCCAGAAGGGATCACGCACGGATTCGTGGCTACCCTGCCTGCTCCTTCAGCCATTTGAGCATGCCACCGGCCAGCAACTGGGCGCGCTCGTGCTCCTCGAGGTCGTTCGACACCGTGGCGGTCCGTTCGGGCGTCTCCAGCGTGACCTCGCGGGAGCCGGAGGCCACCGCATCGCGGATCCCGGGAAGGCGCCATTCGGCGCCGACCTCGGCCAGCCCGTACACCTCGTCGTCGATCAGCAGCGGCACGATGCCGTTGTTGACGAGGTTCCTGCGGTGGATCCGGTGGAATCCCTTGGCGAACACGGCACGGACCCCCAGCTGCAGCGGCGCCAGGGCCGCGTGCTCGCGCGAGGACCCCTGCCCGTAATTGTCGCCGGCCACGATGAAGCCGCCGCCCCACTCCTTGGCCCGCGACACGAACTCGGGATCCTCCTTGCGGAACGTGTACTCGGCGATCGCGGGGATGTTCGAACGCTCGCTCATCACCAGGACGCCGTCCGGGGACATCGAACCCGTCGAGATGTCGTCGGGCAGGACGATCAGCACGCGCCCCTCGAGCGAGTCGGGCAACTCCGGCGGGATCGGGGGCGGCTGGATGTTCGGGCCTCGCATGACGGTGACCGAGCGGGCCTCCTCCGGCGGCGGCGGAGGGATGAGCATCGCGTCGTCGGCGACCGGCGGCGGTGGGGTGATCGACGGCGGGTCCCACCCCAGGTCCCGGGGATCGGTGATCACGCCCCGCAGGGCGGTCGCCCCGGCCACCTCCGGCGAGGCCAGGTACACCTCGTCGTCGTCGGTGCCGGAGCGACCGCGGAAGTTCCGGTTCATGGTCCGGACGCTGGGCCGCTTCGACGGCGGGGCCTGGCCCATGCCGACGCACGGGCCGCAGGCCGGCTCCAGCAACCTCGCGCCGGCGGCCAGGTAATCGGCCAGCACACCGGAGGAGGCGATCGCGTTCAGGATCTGCCTGGACCCCGGCGAGACCGTCATGTCGACCCACCGGTCCACTCCCCCACCCCGCTTCACGATGTCGGCCGGGACGGCCAGGTCCTCGAACGAGGAGTTGACCGACGAGCCGACGCACACCTGGGCCACCGCCGTTCCGGCCACCTCGCGCACCGGGACCACGTTGTCGGGGTTGTGCGGCTTGGCGATCAGCGGCTCCAGCGCGGCGAGGTCGATCACCATCTCTTCGTCGTAGGCGGCGCCGTCGTCGGGTTGCAGCTCCCGGAACCCGTCCGCCCGGCCCTGGCCCTCCATCCACTCCCGCGTGCGGATGTCGGCGGGGAACATGCCGAACGTCGCGCCGAGCTCCACGATCATGTTGCAGATCGTGGCCCTCTGCGTGAGCGAGAGCCCGGGCACACCGTCGCCGCCGAACAGGAAGGCCGTGTTGATCCCGCCCTTCACGGTGAGGCGGCGGAGCATCTCGAGGATCACGTCCTTGGCGCTCACCCACGGCCGAAGCTGGTTCTCCAGCACGACCCGGACCGTGCGCGGGTAGCGCAGCTCGAAGGGGTATCCCGCCATGGCCACGGCCGCGTCCATCCCGCCGATCCCGAGCGCGGCCATGCCCACCGCGCCGGCCGTGCACGTGTGGGAGTCCGACCCCACGAGCGTGCCGTACGGCACGTCGAAGCGCTCCAGGTGCACGTAGTGGGAGATGCCATTGCCGGGCCTGCTGAATACGGCGCCGTACCTCGCCGCCGCCGTCTGCAGGAAGAAGTGGTCGTCAGGGTTCTTGTGGTCGAGCTGGATCATGTTGTGGTCCACGTACTGCACGACGAGGGGGACCTCGACCCGGTCCTTCTCCAGCTGCTCGAACTCCATCCAGGCCATCGTGCCGGTGGCGTCCTGGAGCAGGACCTGGTCGACGCGATACGCGATGGTCTCGCCGGGGCGAAGCTCGCCGTGCACGAGGTGCTCGCTCAGGACCTTCTCGAGGATGTTCCACGCCATCAGAGCTCCACCCGCGGCAGCGACGCTATCACCGCAACCAGAAGGCCTGTCCCTCCCGTGGGAACTCGCCGAAGGGGGGTCGCTCCCCCGCCTCGATGGCTCGGATCGTCGGACGGCCGTTGTGGGCGAACACCAGACGCCGCACCCCATGCCGGCGGGCCTCGCGCGCCACGGCGAGCGCGTCGAGGTGCCCACCGACGCCGCCCACGAACCGGATCGGGCGATTCCACCCCGCCGCCTCGGCGAACATGATGTCGGCTCCTCCCGCCCACGCCGGGAACTCGAGGAACTCCGGCGCCCAGACGGCCCGCCGCGATCCAGTCCGGATCAGGTAGCCGAAGGTCGGGTGGTTGGTGTGGACCACCGGTCTGGGCCGTACGCTGAGCCCGTTCCCGCCGACCGGCTCGGCGCGCGGCTCCAAGCCCCGTTCGCGGGCCAGCGCCCGAAGCTTCCCGATCAGTTCCGCGCGCTCGTCGGTGACCAGCCACGCGTCGACGCGTCCAGGAGGAACCGCGCCCGGACCTCCGTCGATCATCACCCGCACCCCCCGGTGGGCGACGAGGAGCCCGGCGGGCGCATAGCGAGGCGAGTTCTGGGCTCCAACCCCGACAGTCACGAACCGCACAAGGGCCCGACCTCAGGCCGGCGAGGCTTCAGGCTGGTCGTGGTCGTGGATGTGCGCCTCGCGCTCGTGTTCCTTGTCGGGGTCCTCGTGCTGCTCGTGGGCGTGAACGATCGAGGCGTGGTTGTGCTCGTGGCCGTGGCGAGCCGTCAGATGGACCCAGTCCTCGTCCGGCCGCAGATAGTGCGTCACGTGCACGTGCTCATGCTGGTGGACCACCGGCTGATGCTCGTGTTGCTCGTCCATGGAACGCTCCCGACTCGCGACTCACTCCACTGATACCGCCGCGGCAGGAGCCCAAACCCGGACGCGCTCGGTCTTCAGCGCTCGGATGGGGCACCTGGTCGTGAGAGCCGAGGTGATCAGTGCCCGGGGCTACGCGTTGCCGGAGCCGGCAGCGCTGTACCCCTGGCTGGCGGAATCCGCGGTGGTCGTCCCGGTGTCGCTGGCGCCGCCGCTCGCCGTGCCGGCGGTGTCGGTGCCGCCATCGTTCGGTGCCGGGACGGGGGCGCCCGCCTGGGAGGAGCCGCCGTTCTGTCCGGCCTGGCTCTTGCCTTCGCTCGCGGCCGCGGAGATTTCGGCGCCCTTGTCCACGCCCGTCGCGGTGGTGGTGCGGGCGATGTCCGAGATCACGCTGCCCTTGGCCGAATCCGATGCCCCCTGCGCGCCGGCCTGGCTCGCGCCGCCGCTGGCGATGTTCGAGATCAGGGCGCCCTTGTCCACCCCGGAGATACCGCTTCCCGTGGTGGATGACGAGCTCCCGCGGGTGTCGGGGTGGGCGCCGGCGTGGCTGTTCGCGCCTGGCACGGAGATGCCGACCTGCGCCAGCATGTCGTGGGCCACGTCCTGCGCGGCGCCGGGGAGGGTGCCCGCGGCAGCGAGCCCCGTCATCGCGACGAACGCGCCGGAGAGGACCAGAACGGTCACCTTCGCCTTTCGAAGGATGGAGTGCACGGATGACCTCCTCACGGAACGGCGGACGGACGGGACCGGATGGGATCTGACCGACGCCGCGACCGTGGCCACGGCCTCACGCTCCCCTGCGAGCTCCTCCGGCGTGGGCGCGGCGGCGGCGGGCGGCGGGCGATGCGGGCGACCGCCGCTTCGGTGCCGCCACACCTCCGAGGCCAGGTCCTCCGCGTCCCCGGGCTCCTGCGCCCGCAGGTATCTGAGGAGTCGCGGGTGGAGGGCCCGGTACAGCGAGGCGATCGCCCATTCCTCGCCGCGGCGCGCCGCCGGGAGCACCGACTCGAAGGATTCAACGGGGTCGGGGACTTGCAACCTCCGGGGTCGGGGGGCGCCCGGGGGCCTGGCTGATCAGCGAACCACTGGAGCGGACGACGGGATTCGAACCAACGCTGCACCCTAGCAATTCGCTGGACTTGTCTCATGCGCCTTTCGGGACTCCGCCGCCGCCCATCGAGTCCGTCGGCGGGGAACCCGGCGGCCTGGAGGAGCCGAACCGGTCTCAGCTGCTCTCGGACTGCTCCCGCAGGAACAGCTCGGAACCCTCCGGAGTCTCCCGTGCATCGAGAATGGCCGAGTCGAGCGGAGCGATCACCTCGGGCGCGATGAACACGTCGAGGTCCGCGGCCTCCGTTGCCGCATCGCCCGCGACTGGACCGCGGACCGGCTGGATGGACAGGGCCTGTTGCCCGTCGGACGTCGCGGCCGTGTGCAGCCGGACCGCGGCCGCGGACTGAACTTCGCGAAGAGGGTCGCCCTCGTGCAGGACCTCCCTCTTCAGCACCGACGCTGCGGCATCGCTGACCTGGAGCATGGCAATCTCCCTTCCAGGATCGGGGACGGATGCCTCTTTTCGCCCTACCCGCCGCACGCAACGTTCGACAGGCGGAGCCTCTGGCCGCTCGAGGACCGGGGTGCCGAACGAGACGGCCTGGCGGAGAGAGGGGAATTCTCGGGGCGCGGGCTGTCCCATGTCGATTCGGGGGGAAGCCGTTTGTATACAGGGTGAGGAGCCGGCAACCACCCAACGGCAGGAGGTGACTTCCACGAGCAGAGTCGTCGTGAACATCAGCCTGACGCTCGATGGCGTGATGCAGGCGCCGGCCCGGCCCGACGAGGACACGCGCGGCGGCTTCCAGCACGGCGGCTGGGCGACGCCTTACTTCGACTCGGTCATGGACAACGCGGCGACCGAAGCATTTCCCAGATCAGGAGCCCTGTTGTTCGGGCGACGGACCTACGAGGACTTCTACGCCGTCTGGCCCAACCGAACCGACAACCCGTTCACGGACGTCCTGAACAACAGCCAGAAGTACGTTGCGTCGACGACGCTGAAGGAGCCGCTCGCGTGGGACAACTCCACGCTCCTCGCGGGTGACGCCGCTGAGGCCGTGGCCGGGCTCAAGGAGCAGCCGGGCAAGGACATCGTGGTGCTCGGAGCGGAGAGCTGATCAAGTCGCTGCTGCGGCGCGACCTCGTCGACGAGTACGTACTCCTCATCCACCCGCTGGTGCTGGGATCGGGGCGCCGGCTGTTCGCCGACGGCGTTCCCTACGCCGCCTTCCGGCTCGTCGACACCAAGACGACGACCACGGGCGTGGTGATCGCGACCTACCAGCCCGCCGACCGGTCCAGACAGCAATAGGGACGGCGCGAACGTCAAGGAAGGAGGGACTCGAGATGAAGCAGTACCTGCTCAGCATCTACCAGCCCGACGGAGCTCCCCCGCCGACCGTGGACCTGGAGAAGGTCGCGCGGGACGTCGACGCCTTGATCCAGGAGACGAAGGCCGCCGGCGCGTGGGTCTTCAACGGGGGGCTGCACCCCGCGAGCTCCGCCACCGTGGTTCACCTCAAGGACGGTGAAGCGCTCACGACCGACGGCCTCTACGCCGAGGGCAAGGAGCACATCGGCGGGCTCTTGATCATCAAGGCGCCCGATCTCGACGCCGCGCTCGAGTGGGGACGTAAGGCCACCGAGGCGATCACGCTGCCGATCGAGGTGCGGCCGTTCCAGGACGAGGCCGAGCACTGATACCCGGCGTGCCGGCCGTCAGCGCCTCGGAGATCGAACGTGTATTCCGCGAGGAGTACGGCCGCGCGGTGGCCGTCCTCGTCCGCCACCTCGGTGACATCGACACGGCCGAGGAGGCGGTCCAGGACGCGTTCGCCGTGGCGGTTGAACGGTGGCCGTCAACCGGACTGCCCCCGAGCCCGGCGGGATGGATCATCACCACGGCCCGCAACCGCGCGATCAACCGCCTGCGGCGGGAGGCGTCACGCGAGGACCGGCACGCCCAGGCCGCTCTGCTGCACGCCCGGGGCGAACCGGCCGAGGAGGGCCCCGTGCGCGACGACCGGCTGCGCCTGATCTTCACCTGCTGCCACCCCTCGCTCGCCACCGGCGCCCGGGTCGCGCTGACGCTCCGGCTCCTGGGGGGGCTGACCACCGCGGAGATCGCTCGAGCCTTCCTGGTCCCCGAGCCGACCATGGCCCAGCGGCTGGTCCGGGCCAAGGGCAAGATCCGCGACGCGAGGATCCCGTACCGGATCCCGAACGAGGCCGATCTCCCGGACCGCCTCCGGGCGGTACTGGCTGTTGTGTACCTAATCTTCAACGAGGGCTACACGGCGAGCTCGGGCGACCGGCTCGTTCGCGAGGACCTCTGCGCCGAGGCCATCCGCCTCGGACGGCTCCTGGCCGAGCTCATGCCCGACGAACCGGAGGTCATGGGGTTGCTCGCGCTCATGCTGCTCGTCGAGTCGCGCCGGGCCGCCCGCACGACCCCGGACGGCGCGCTGGTGCTGCTGGCGGACCAGGACCGCGGCCTGTGGGACCGCGGCCTCGTCGCCGAAGGCCAGGCCATCGTCCGGGAATGCCTCCGGCGCAACCAGCCCGGCCCGTATCAGATCCAGGCGGCGATCAACGCCGTCCACAGCGACGCGCCGGCCGCGGTCGCGACGGACTGGTGGCAGGTCCTGCAGCTGTACGACCAGCTCCAGTCACTCGCCCCGAGCCCGGTCGTGGCCCTCAACCGCGCGGTCGCGGTGGCCGAGGTCGAGGGACCGGATGCGGCGCTCACCCTCGTCGACGGCCTCGACCTCGAGGGCTACCACCTGTTCCACGCCATCCGCGCCGACCTGCTCCGCCGCCTGGGCCGGGGCGGCGAGGCGGCGGTGGCGTACGAGGCGGCGATCGCCCGCACCGAGAACGCCGCCGAGCGCGACTTCCTGCAGCGCAAGCTCGAGGCGCTGACTCCAACTTGAAGAGGCGGATGAGTCAGGTCGCCCTGGATCCTCCCACGGCTCCCAGAGCGGCCTCGATGTCGTCGAGATGCTCGCCACGGTGGGAGGCGCGGACGGCATTCAGGGGGCTGTCGGCGTCGTTGGGGAACATCTGGTCGGGGGGAAGGGATGCGACGCGCCGGTCGGTCTCTTCGGCCAGGCGCACAGCGAGCCGGGCCACATCACGTGGCTCGATGGCATCGATCAGGGCGAGCGTCGCGTCGTTGATCGTATCCACGTCCTCCGGCTCGGCGTCGGACGATGAGAACGGCAAACCGCGCTCCACCTTGCCTGCGAGCACCAGGGCCCAGGCGTCCCAGAAGGCGATGTGGCCAAGCGCACCGGCCACCGTCCATTGTTCGTTCACCGGGCTGCGCAACTCATCGTCGCCGAGGCGCGCGACCAGGGCGCGCAAGCGCTCGCGCTCCCGGGTGTTCTGCTCGACGTAGGTACGGTCTGAGGACATCGCTACCTCCCAGGATCCACCGGCTCGCCCCGCTCCATGGCCCGCAGCCACGCCGGCTTCATCCACTCCGGTGCCCGTCGCAGAACCCACCACAACCCGACGACGAACAGGGCCAAGCCGATGAAGATGAGCAGCTGCCCCGGACCCCTGAGGCCGTGGTCCTCGAGGAGGACTCCGACGGCGCCCAGGATGAATCCAGTCCCCGGGGGATGGCGACGAAGGGCCGGTTCTTGAGCATCCCCGAGGCCGAGTCGAGCTTGTACCACATGGACCCCGCGCGGAATCCGAGCCTGGTGGCGATTCCCAGAGCGACCGAGGCCGTTCCCATGGCGAGGGCCACCCACTCCCATTCAGCCAACGACGCGACTCCTGCCGATTCCTAACTGACCTTCCCGGTCGGCAGATGCGAAAACCCCGGCCTCACCGACTCCTAGCGACCTCCCGGCGAGCCGCTCGAACGCTGCATCCACGTCGGAGGGCCCATTGTTCGGGATCGAGGGCATGAAGACCCGATCGCCGATCTCCCACGAGATAATCTCGGCACCCTGTTCGCAGCCTCGAAGAGGCATGGCTCCTCCGAGTCGTTCCAGGCGTCGAGGCCTCGGAACCGAAGGAAGCGCGACCTCAGCCCGGCCGGGACGTTGGCATCGAGCCAGATGTGGCGGAGTGGTGGGGAGCCCCTTGCATGCGACGCCGCACCACGGGCCGAGGCACCGTAGTTTGCGCCCCGGGGCTGGAAGGCAACCCCAAGTGTCGGATTGACATCCCAGGGAAGTCCCCGGGAACTGCGGTGTCGCCCTTGTCCTTCGGAGGCCCCCCACCAAGCGGGATTGTCCCCTGAACGGGGGGACTCAGCATCCGCCAATCGGCCTATTCCTCTCAGCCGACAGAGACCGTGCCCCTAGGAGGGTTCTAACCGCAGAAGCAGGCTATCGAAAGATCCTCTCTAGATCACGTGGCCAAGTAACGGGCCAGGGCGAACTTCGGGTTGGACCCACCGAGGCCAGACCCACCTGCTGCAACAATGTTTCCGTCAGGCTGGATCTCCACGCCCTCCCCGAAATCCTCCTTCGACGTGAAGTCCGTTGTCACCTTGCCGTCGACGCTGAACGATCCGTCCAGTGAACCGTTCAGGTTGTACCGAGCGAGAGCGAACTTGGGATTGCAACCCAGAAATCCTGCCTCCCCGACCGCCACAATCTTCCCTCCGGCTCCGACGGCGACGCCAAAGGCGTAATCCCACTTCGAGGTGAAATCGGTGTTCAGCTTGCCATCACCGCTGAACGTCGTGTCCGGGGAACCGTTGGTGTTGTACCGGGCCAGAGCGAAGTGGCCGTTCGTCCTCGCGTAGTTCGAACCTCCGGCAGCAACGATCCTCTGATCGGCTTGGATGACCACCCGGTTGGCTCCGTCGGCGCCGGCGGTGAAGTCCGTGGTGACCTTGCCGTCCCCGCTGAACGTGGCGTCCAGGGAGCCGTTGGTGTTGTACCGGAGAGGGCGAACTTGGAGTTGGAGCCACCCGCTCCTGCCTCCCCGGCCGCCACGATCTTCCCGACCCCTTGGAGCGCGACCCCATAGCTTTCGTCGTCCCCGTTGGTGAAGTCCGTGAATACCTTGCCGTCGCCGCTGAACGTGGCGTCCAGGGAGCCGTTCGTGTTGTACCGGGCGAGGGCGAACTTGGGGTTGGAGCCGTCCATCCCCGCAGCCCCGGCCGCCACGATCTTCCCGTCCGCCTTGATGGCGAGGTCGCGTCCGCTGTCGCGCTTCGGGGTCAAGTCCGTGGTGACCTTGCCGTCGCCGCCGAACGTGGCGTCCAGGGAGCCGTTGGTGTTGTACCGGGCGAGGGCGAACTTCGCATTGGGTCCGTCAAACCCTGCCACGCCGACCGCCACGATCTTCCCGTCCGCCTGGATGGCGAGGTCGATCGCCCATTCCGCCTTCGGGGTGAAGTTGGTCGTCACCTTACCGTCCCCGCTGAACGTGGTATCGAGGTCGCCGGGGGCGGCCGATGCCGGTCCGGCGACGGCCAATGACAGCGCCACCAAAGCAGCGACGAAGGCAGCGCGCCTGGGGTGGACGCGACTTCGTTCGAACCGCCTGGCCAGGGTGAAGCGCGGCATTCCCATGACAGAGACTCCTCAGGGACGACGCACCTCAGTATCTACGCATGAACTTGAGAGGGTCAAGGAGGCCGGCGCCGGAAGATGCGCTCGAGAGTCGCTGAGGGCCAAGCACCCCGTCGAGGACGAGCTCGTTGCCTACGTGCTGAGCAATTGTCAAATGTTGTGGACGAGGTATCACGCGGCGGCGCCCTCCTCAGTTCCCTCGTCGCTCCTTTCTCGTAGCTGACCGTCGATGAAGGTGGCGCCCGCTCGCACCAGCGCGACCAGGTGCGGCGCGTTCACCCTGCGCCACCGGTCCTGGGCCGCTTGGACGAGCTTGAAGGCCATGGCCAGCCCCGCCTCCCTCGAGCCCGCACCCTTCGTCACCCGCTGCCGGAGCCTGACCGTGGCGAACGTGGACTCGATCGGGTTGGTGGTCCGAAGGTGGATCCAGTGCTCGGCCGGGAAGTCGTAGAACGCGAGGAGCGTGTCGAGCTCCTCGGTGACCTTCTTTGTGGCCTTGGGGTGGGAGGAGAACCCCTCGGCGAAGGCTCGCACGGCGTCGAGGGCCCCCGACCGGGACTCCGCCGTGTAGATCGCCTGCAGGGCGTCTTTGGCCTGCGGGTGCCGGCGCTTCGGAAGGGCGTCGAGGACGTTGGCCGTCTTGTGGACCCAGCACCGCTGCTCGGTGGTGGTCGGGAACACGTC
>WNGE01008882.1_pt1 | contig 24078 bp, 23 predicted proteins | sample 5400651 | NCBI WGS metagenome assembly WNGE01 (sample SAMN13153370, study PRJNA577476) | soil metagenome | isolation source: 60 cm soil or saprolite under grassland replicate 2 | place: USA:California | collected 2016-06-15
GAAAGCGACCCGATCGCTTGCCGCAGCTTATCGCCGCGCATCGAAAAGCATTAAACCGGGCGCGAGAGCGACATCGCGCTGAATCAACCATCCTCGTCGGCAAGAGCATGGGCGGCCGCGTTGGATGTCATTTATCGCTGGAGGAAAAAGTGGATGGATTAGTTTGTCTCGGATACCCGCTCTGTCCGATGGGCGATCAGACGAAACCTCGCGATGAAGTTTTGCGCGCTCTTACCACACCGATTCTTTTTGTGCAAGGCGCGCGCGACTCGCTGTGTCAGTTGGATCTTCTGGAGCGCGTTCGAGCCGAAATGAAAGCGCCAAACTTTTTGCATATCGTTGAAGAAGGCGACCACTCCCTGCGGGTGCCAAAGCATCAGCTACAGGCGAGCGGCCAAACACAGGAAGCTGTCGATCAAACAATTCTCAACGCGATCGTTGGATTTGTTGAACCCTTGGTGGTGGCCACGGATTAGAAGAACATGAGGAGAAGGCACAATCGCGTTTCCATACGCGCCGGTCAGGTCGAATTCGTCAAAGTCGGGACAGACGCTTGGCGGTGGCGCGATGTCTATCGTTGGCTGCTGGGCTTGAGGTGGCCGCGGTTCGCGGCGTTTGTCGCCAGTCTTTACGTCGGGCTAAACCTTCTTTTCGCCGCGCTTTACAGTCTCCAGCAAAACAGTATCGCCGGCAGCACTGGCGGGCATTGGTTTTTTGATTGCTTTTTTTTCAGCGTGCAAACGCTGGCAACAGTCGGCTACGGCCACATGTATCCGCAAACGCTTTACGCTCACGTCGTCACCACGATTGAAATCATGACTGGGATATTTTTGCTCGCGGTGATGACCGGCCTCATCTTCGTGCGCTTCTCGCGCCCGATTGCGCGCGTCGTGTTCAGCAATTCCATCGTCATCGCGCCGTTGAATGGGAAGCCGACGCTGATGGTGCGAATCGGCAACGAAAATCAGCACAGCATGGTGGAGGCCGAGTTCCGGATCATGTTTTCACGCGATGAACCGTTGCTCGAAGGCGGAGATTTTCGCTACTTTTATGTCCTCAAACTTCAGTTTGATCGGCTGACGGTCTTTCCCGCGGCGCTGACTTTGCGGCACACCATCGACGAGAAGAGTCCGCTTTTCGGCGCGACTGTTGAATCTCTCCAAGCCAGGCGTGCGCTGTTTTTAGTATCGGTCGTTGGAATCGATCCGGTGATCGCCGCGTCGGTCCAAACGCAAAAGGATTACACCTGGCGCGATATTCAATTCGGCCATCGCTTTGTCGAAATCTATACCGAGCATGGCGGCGGCAGACTGACGGTCGATTACGGCCGGCTTCACGACACTGAACCAGTGTTGTAGGGACATCGCGCTGCGATGTCCGCCGCTCTATTCAGGCGGCTGTAGAATCATGCGCGCGAACTGAAACATCGCGCCGATAAGCTGAACAACGATCCCGGTGAAGAATGGCCAGAACGCGCCCAGCAAGGCGACGTTACATAATTGCAACAGGATCGCTCCCCACCCAAGAGTGGCGAACAAATGAAAAATGAAGTTGGCGGATGCGTCTTGTAACTGCCGTAGATGAAGACGGCGAGAGCTGATGTTTACCGTGATCCCGAATGCCAAAAAAACTACGAAGGCGACACCACTGCACCATCTCCACACGCTCGTCAGCGCAGGCTCGACGGTCAGCAACAACAGCGCGATCATGCAAAGACCAAGCGGTAATACTGAATTGGCTAGCAAAAGCCGTAGCCGGAATTTATCGAGTGCCGACCAGTCGTGGATCGCCTCGCGGCGAAAAACGACCACTACGCCGGCAAAACCGGCAAGAGCGACAGCAATTTGGGACGCAGTGCTGAGGGCGAAGTGGGGAAGAATATTTTTCAAAGCGGATTCCAAGCTTTGTGGTTTTGCTCAGACGCAGATTTAAACTAGTCTGTTAGATCCAACTACAGGAAAGGAGTAACGCTACTTATGGCTACTTATATCGGGCTGATTCAGTTTACAGACCAGGGTATTCGCAACGTTAAAGACACAGTTAAGCGCGGCGAAGCTGCGATAGCTGAGGCGGAGAAAATGGGTATGAAGATCGTGGAGGAATTCTGGACGATGGGCGCTTACGACGTTGTCGTCCTGTTCGAGGCGCCGGATGACGAAACGATGAGCGCGTTCATACTTAAAGTCGGCGCGCTCGGCAACGTCCGGGGTCAGACCTTGCGCGCCTTCCGCCGGCAGGAAATCGAACAAATCCTGTCGAAGATGAAATAGCCGTTTGTTAAGATCCGAGTCGCGCTAGCTCCGCTGCGTCGGGTGTTGCAGTGAATTGCTCAGCTGCGTTTGCAATCTGAGCGCGATCCGCTTCGACGAAGTCATGTTTCCGTATGTTGCGTTAAGCAAAAACAAAGCCTGGCAGCCGGGGCCATACGAAGGCGTTGAGTTGATGATTCTGCATCAGCAGGAGAGCACGGGCGGGCTCGTCGTCCTCCGCAAATTCAAGGCCGGTTACACCATCCCAGCGCACACCCATCCGGCGGCGAACGAATGGGCATACGTGCTCTCAGGTGAATGGGAGGAATCCGGTACCACTTACACCACGGGCGCGCTGTTCTTTGCGCCCAAAGGCACGCGGCATGGTCCGCACATCGCACGTACGGAAGTGATCAGCCTCACGATCTTTGACGGACCGCTGACCGTCGAGTGATGCCCCAGCAGGATGCGATATCTAACTGCGGTCCCGACCTACCCAGCAATGGCCTCGATCGCTTTCCATTCTTCCGGAGTCAGCTTGAGCTTGGCGGCAGCAACATTGTCTTCCAAATGCGCGAGAGACGACGTCCCGGGGATGGGCAGCATGACGGGCGATCGAGCCAGAAGCCAGGCCAGCGCAACTTGGTAAACACTCACGCCGTGGGCCTTTGCCGCGAGATTCACTGGGTTCTCAGGTTTCAAACCGCTGCCTCCCCCGATGGGAAACCATGGCAGAAAGCCAAGATTCTCCTTCTCGCAATAAACCAGAACGTTTTCCGATTTGCGGTCCTCGATGTTGTACCGGTTCTGCACGCTGACGATCGGAACAATCTTGCGCGCCCGCGCAATTTCTTCCGGATCAACGTTGGATAATCCGATGTGCCTGATCTTCCCGGCATCTTGCATTTGCTTGAGCGCACCGAGCGACTCCTCGATGGGGACTTTGGGATCCACAGTATGCAATTGATACAAATCGATTCGTTCCAAGCGGAGCCGCTTCAAACTTCCTTCGACAGCTTGTTTGAGATGTTCGGGTCGGCAATTTGGTACCCACTCGCCGGGTCCCGGCCGTGTGAGACCGCCTTTTGTCGCGATGACGAGTCCCTTCGGATAAGGATGGAGCGCTTCGGCTATGAGCAATTCGCTCGTGTCCGGCCCATACGCATCGGCTGTGTCGATCAAATCGACACCCAGCCCGGTTGCGCGTCTGAGAACTTTGAGCGCGTTCTCTCGATCCGGTGGCCAACCCCAAATACCTTCCCCGGTGATACGCATGGCGCCAAAGCCCAGCCGATTGACCGCCAGGTCGCCGCCCAATTTAAAAGTCGTGTTCATAGCAATTGTTGGTGTAGTTGATGACTGAGCTCCAAAGATCACATCGGATTTCCCTGCCAAAAGCGCGGCTGCACTTGCCAGACTCATCCCAAGAAACGTTCGCCGGGTGACGCCCCGTCCTTGGCTTGGCTCAGGAAATCCATTCGTCATCATGCAGGAGTACGTTTGTGGAAAGCGCCGTCAACGCAAGGAGATGATTCCTTTCGCTCATGAATCAGAACGGCGAATGCCTCTTCGAGATCTCCGCCGAACGTAACGATACCTCCTTCGTGACCGGCCATTACCAAAATCTTTCTGCTTTGCAGATCGCTCACCTTGAACAGACGCATAATTTCGTACGCCACTTCTGGCGTGCCATAGCCAACGGCCTTCGAGCTCGTCGGCGCTTGATTTAGAATGGCCGTCCACAAGGTTGAGTCGTGACAATGAATCACCGCACCGGCCATTGCATTGGATTTGTAAATCGCCGCATGCGTCAACGATTCCGCTGAAGGAACCGTGCTCCCTTCGTATCTCAACCAGTTCCTTTCGAAATCGTAAGCCACGACTTTGGTCCAATCCGCACGTGTCAGATCGGGCACCCCGCCGGTCGCCGAACCAGTGATATAAAAATTCCTGGTCGCGCCGTCTCTTACGCTCAGGTTACCGAAGCTGGTACCATTTGAGTCCACACCGATTAGTCGCAACTGAAGAAGTTTCCGCCTGCATGCGTTCAATTCGGCAAACCTGTCGAACGGAGTGACCTCGGCACGCGCGCGCTCGTGCGTGAACTTTACGTATTTGCTCACGTCGCGTGCTCGGGAAAAAGGGAGAAAATGCTTTTTTCGTTCGCTTCGCACACGCCGCGCTCGGTAATCAGTCCGCTCACCAAGTGCCTCGGCGTAACGTCAAACCCGTAATTTGCGGTGGGACTTCCCTCTGGCGCAATACGCACTTCGACCTGTTGCCCTTCAAACCATCCATCAGCGTGTTTTATTTCCTCCGCGCCGCGCTCCTCGATTGGGATCTCTTTCAAACCGTCCCGCATATCCCAATCAATCGAAGCCGAAGGCAGCGCGACGTAGAACGGTACGTTGTTGGCCTTGGCCGCCAGCGCCTTCAAATATGTGCCGATCTTGTTCGCGACATCTCCCGTGTACGTGGTGCGATCCGTTCCGACAATCACCAGATCGACTTCGCCATGTTGCATCAAATGGCCTGCCGCGCTGTCCGCGATCACTCGATGCGGCACGCCGTGCTGACCCAGTTCCCAGGCTGTAAGCTTTGAACCTTGATTCCTGGGTCTGGTTTCGGCCACCCATACGTGGAGCGGCAACCCGCAATCGTGCGCGGCATAAATCGGACCGGTGGCTGAGCCGTAATCAACAAAGGCGAGCCATCCGGCGTTGCAGTGCGTTAGCACATTGACCGGCTTGCCTGTTTTCTTCCTCGCAATTTGCTGAATGAGGGCTAGTCCGTGTTGCCCGATCATCCGGCAGTGGTCCACATCTTCTTCAGCCATCGAATTGGCTGTGCGCAGAGCAAGAGCGACCTTTTCTTCTGCGGTTTTTCCATCGGCGATACTCCTTAGCTGGCGCTCGATGGCCCAGGAAAGATTCACTGCGGTCGGCCGTGTCGCCCTGAGTTGCTCCGCTGCGCGGGCCATGTGCTCATCGAACGCAGCGCGCGCCGCTGCCTCAATTGCCGCCAGATACATCCCATACCCCGCGCTCGCGCCGATCAATCCCGCCCCACGAACATGCATTTCCCGAATGGCCGTCGCCATTTGTGCAACGGTGCGGACCTCTTCGATCATGAAACGATACGGCAAAAATCGTTGATCGATCAGCTGCACGACGCCTTCATCGTCTGGCTTAACCCAAATCGTTCGAAAATATCTGCCGCCTACTTTCATAAATTTCGATTATGATCAGCTCCTAAACATCAATTCCCATCGCGATCGCGCCGGGGATCGTCTCCCAGCCGCAACGTTTCCAGAATTCGGCGCCGCGCTGGTTGTCATCAGCCACCAGGATAATAGCGCGTTGCACCCCAGCCCTGCGTAAGCCATCGAGGCATTCATCCAGCAGACGCTTACCGAGTCCGCGCCGCTGATATGCGGGATCAACGGCCAAATGATAAATGTGTCCACGACGTCCGTCGTGCCCGCATAACGCGACTCCAAGAATTGCCGATCCATCGATCGCCACTCTGCTCAACCCTGGGTTCCGCGCGAGAAATCGAGCGATGCCTTCCCTGTCGTCCCCCTCGGCGATCTCAAGACCTTCGACGCGCTGCCACACCTGAAGCGCCCCGTCGTAATCGCTGATGGAAAATTCTCGCGTGTCGATGTTGCGGCTCATGTTGTAGCCGGAAATACTAGCACGATGCGGCGTTTTTGGCTGAGGATTGCGTGAACGCGGTTGCAGATTTCTGTGAATGTCCGACTGAAACAATGTGAAGCAATTTAGCCTCATCGTTCTGGCGATTCTCGCAACCTTGATCTGCGGCTGGGCTAATTTGGGCGACGGCAGCGACAAAGTTGATGACTCATACGGCAACCTGGTGCAGCGACGTTTGCGTGACGACGGAACGGTCAGCGTTCTTTACCATAAAGATCGCTACCTTTACGAGGTGATCTTTGCTAATGGCCGGAGCGTTTCGGAAACGTATTTCAACGTGAAGGGAACCGATCTTTCCGAGAAAGAGATCACGAGATTCCTGAAGGCAAACGCCGCCGGTGGTACGTGGACACCGGACAATACGGCGAAGGAACGGCGCTTCAAACGCGGCGATGGGAAAGCTGAGGCAACGTACGGAAACGTGAATGGACGGCCGGGACTGACGGTGCGGGAACTTCGTGCGAAACCTTAACGAATCGCGTCAGTCGGAGCGCGCATTGGCAAGACCAGCGCAGTAACAATGCCCACAAGAAAGAAACCGACGATCTGAATGAACATGTAGCCAGCTGTGTAAGCAGACGGAAACCCGTACCAGTTCCAGTAGGAAACGTTCGTCGTGATGGCAGCCAGAATTCCGGCAACGAGCACAAAACCGACCCGGCCGGCAAAGGTGGTGATGCGCGTTTGGGCCAAAAGGAACACAACCAGGATGGCTTCGAACAGTTCGGTGCCAAATTCGATGCCGAGCCATTTGCCAAACGTGAACGGCCGGCCGGGCGCGTGATACATGAGAATTCCGGAAGGGTTGGCCGCCATTTTTTCCACCATGTGTTTCATCGCGTCGTTCTTTTCCTGTCGAGTTGCGTTTTTGCCAACGCCAGGGCCGGGAAAAACATAAAGGCCGCTGTGCTCGCCGATGGTGCTTTGCATCGAGCTTAGGACGGCAGACTCGTTTGGAATTTCGCCAATGCCAGCTTCGCCCAGAGGCAGCGCCATATGGGCAATCGACGTCCAGATAAACATGACGATTCCACCGAGGAGGCCGGCAACAAGAAGTTTCATTTGAAGATTATTTCGCTTACCAACAAACGCTTCGCAAGATGTTGACAAACGGCTCTTATTGCGATTGAATATTGCGCGTTAGTTTCCCCTTCTCGCTAGCCATTCTCTTGGCGAGGTGTTGTTCGGAAATTCGCACAGTTCAATCAGCAATTGCATAAAATCCGCACGTATGGCGGGACATAGTAAGTGGTCGAAGGTCAAGCGGTTTAAGGGCGCGATCGACGCGAAACGCGGCAAGATCTTCAGCAAATTATCGAAGGAAATCACCATCGCGGCAAAGGCCGGCGGTGGCGATCCGAATGGCAACCCGCGTCTGCGCAGCGCGATCCAGGCTGCACGGGCGCAAAGCATGCCGAACGATAACATTGAGCGCGCGATCAAACGCGGCACGGGCGAGGGGAGAGACGGTCAACAAATCGACGAGATCGTTTATGAGGGTTACGCGCCCGGCGGCGTGGCGATTATTGTTGAAACTGCGACCGATAACAGAAACCGCACCGGGGCGGAGATTCGCAAAATTTTCACCCAGAACAATGGCAACCTCGCCTCGAGCGGGAGCGTTTCGTACATGTTCCACCGGAAAGGCCAAATCACCGTTCCGCGGTCGAGCATTGACGAGGATCGGCTGCTCGAAATCGCCCTGGAAGCCGGCGCGGAAGAGTTGACAACCGAGGAGGATCAGTATGTTATTATCACTTCCCACGATCAGCTATACGCGGTAGCTGAGGCGCTCAGAAACGAGGGCGTAACGACCGATGGGCAAAAGCTTACATTCATTCCCGATACGACTGTTCCGGTGCCCGACGAGGCCGCGGCGCGTCAGGTGCTCCGCTTATGTGATGCGCTTGAGGACGACGACGACGTGCAAAACGTCTATTCAAATCTAGAAATTCCCGACGAATTGCTGGCCAGGTTGCCGGCCTGAAAAAGTATTGCTTACAGGAAACGTGTTAAGGCGCCGCCCCGCCGCAGCCAAGAATTTTAGCTTATGAACGAAGAAAACGAAAACCAACCCGTGCCGACTGAGTCCGCCCTGCCGGAACAACGCCATCATCGCCCGCGCCGCCGTTTTCCGCGAAAACGTTATCGGGATCGGGGCGACCGGTTCAGGCGCGATGATTCCGGCGAATCGCCGAATTCTTCGTCAACCAATACCGATCCTGCCGGCGCGGTTACTGATGTCGAGACCCTTGATCGACAACCACGCGAGGCCGCGGAGACCGTTGTGGAAAGTGGCGAACAAGTTCAAGCTGAGCCGGAATTCGGCGAAGGCATCATCGAAATCTCGGGCAAAGGCTTCGGGTTCCTGCGCGATCCGAAGCGCAACTTTGTGCAGACGCCGCAGGACATTTTTGTCACTCCTGAAATTGTGCGCCGCTTCGCTTTGCGCGACGGGATGTGGATTTACGGTGAGACCCGGCGCGGCAGCCGCGGCCCGCAATTGGTCAAGCTACTCACGATTAATGGCGAAGAGCCGGCGAAATATCAGGGTCTCCGCCCATTTGAGGAATTGACCACCATCAATCCGAACAAAAAAATCAAGCTCGAGACGGTGCCAGATCGTTATACGACGCGGATCATGGACTTGATGACGCCGCTAGGGATGGGTCAGCGCGGTTTGATTGTCGCGCCACCGCGCACAGGCAAGACAACGCTGCTGCATCATATCGCCGAAGCGGTCGCAAAAAATCACCCGGAGATGATCCTGATCATTCTTCTGGTCGATGAACGCCCGGAGGAAGTGACCGATTTTCGCCGATCGCATCCAACAGCGCAATTGATGGCGAGCTCCAATGATAGCGATATCAAGAGTCACACGCGCATTTCGCAACTGGCCATCGAGCGGGCCAAACGGCTGGTCGAAGCGGGCAAGCACGTCTTCATCCTGCTTGACTCCATCACGCGTACCGCGCGCGCATTTAATAATGCGATGGCCGGCGGAGGCCGCACGATGAGTGGCGGTATCGATGCGCGCGCCATGGAAATTCCGAGGAAAATTTTCGCCGCTGCGCGGAACACCGAGGAAGCAGGTTCTCTCACGATTGTCGCCACGGCGCTGATCGAAACCGGCAGCCGGATGGACGAACTGATCTTTCAGGAATTCAAAGGCACCGGGAACATGGAAATGGTGCTCGATCGAAAAATCAGCGACCAGCGAATTTATCCGGCCATCGATATCTTTCTCTCTGGAACGCGTCGCGAAGAACTGCTCCTGCAACCGTGGGAATTGGAGAAGATTAATCTCATCCGGCGCGGCCTAGCGGGTCACAAACCAGAGGAAGCCATTCAGCGTTTGCTGATGTTCGTCAAAAAATTCCCGACGAACACCGAAATGCTCAAGGGCATTCCGGGCTAGGAACGCTAAAGCGTTTAGGCGAGGCTAATCGCCCTTCCTTGGCTTTACGTGCTGTTCATAGAGCGCGTGAATCGCGTCGCGAGCGTCGAGATACTCGCGGCGAAACGATTCGAAGTCATCGTAGCCAAGGCGGACCGAAACTTTTCGCTCTTCACCCGGGTCGCGGGGAAGACCTGAGACAGCTTTATTCTGGTAACGTCGTAATGCTAATTCGTACCGGCGGAGCAAGCCGTAAGCTTTCTTGACTCTCGCGGCTTCGGCATTGTTCAGGATTCCGCGCTCACGCAATTGATCGACCGCGCGCTCCCAGTTCGGCTCCCAGATATTTTCGCGCATTTGCAGTGCCTGCACGAGAAATTCCGCTTCGATCATGCCGCCGACCCCCGTCTTGAAATCAAGAAAATCTGATCCGCTGCCGCGTTCGCGCCGAATACGCTCAAGCATGTTGTCGATTTGCTCGAAAAGATCGGGGCGCCGGCTGGCTTTTCTCCAGTAATGTTGCGCCATCTGAATGAATCGAGCGCCCAACGGACCGGTGACCGGCCGCGCGCGAGTCAACGCGTGAATCTCCCAGAGCTGCGCCCGACTCTCATAATACGTTTGGTAAGTCTCGAGAGGACAAACCAGCGGGCCTTTTTCGCCTTCAGGGCGCAGCCGCGCATCGAGGACCCAAATGTTTCCTTCTGAAGTCGGTTGCGCCATGTTGACAACTAAATTTTGCGCGGCCCGAACCTCTTCGCCCGCCTTCATCTCACTACTGTGCGCCCCGCCGACGAACAAAACATCGAGATCGGCGCCATAGCTGAGCTCGTGTCCGCCAAATTTTCCGAGAGCAATCACAGTCAACTGCTTTCCTGCGAGGCGGCGGATCGTAAATAGCAGGCACGCTTCCGCTAAATCAGAAACCTCAGATCCCAAGTTCTTCGAGGTTGCCGGCCTGCCAGAATCAAGGACATCGCGCAGCATCACGCGCAAGATTTGCCGCTGCCGGTACGCGCGAACGGGATCGAGGTGGAACACGCTCGCGCCTAGCGAATCGAGGCGCCGCAGGTGCTCCGCCATTGGTCTGGCGCCGGAGAAAGTTGGATCGCGCGTGATTTCTTCGAGCAGTTGCGGACGGCGAATCAACAAGTCGCCGGCGAACCGGCTGGCATCGAAAGTTTTGACCACCAACTCAAGCAATTTCGGGTTCGCAACGAGCAATTCGAAGAGCAAACTGCGCAGCCCGTAAGCTTCCACGAAGCGAACGAATTGATTGAGAGTCGCGTCCGGGTCCGCTGCCTTCCCCAACCAATCCAGCAAAGTCGGCTGCAGCTTCCGGGATATTTGTCGAGTCCGCGGCGCGACGTGGAAACTCCCCGGGCCACGTTCTAGATCTCCCAGTGCTTTTGCTGCGCGTTTTGGGTCATTGAAAATTTCCAGATTGATTTTGGTCAGGTCCGCAGGCGTTTCGCAGATGATCCGTTGAAAAATGGGACGGACGGAACCCATCCTCTCGTGCAGCGCCGCGGTGAAATCCTTAGCGGAGGAAAAGCGGAGACTGCGTGCGAGGCGGCCCAATGCATCCGTCTCTTCTGGAACGGTGTGGGTCTGCTGTTCGGCCTCGATTTGCAGACGATGCTCGACGCGGCGCAGAAATCGATAGGCGCCATCAAGAGCCAAAACTTCCTCGCGGGGGAGAAAATTCAATTCACGCAGCGCTCGTAACGCCTTGAGCATGCTCGGTTCCTGTAGGAACGGGTGCCGCGCTCCATTGATGAGTTGCAGTGCCTGGACGATGAATTCGATTTCGCGAATGCCGCCGACGCCAAGCTTGACGTCACGATGGAGGTTCTCCGGTCCAACTACGTCGCGTTCGATGCGGCGCTTGATGTTGGCGATCTCCTCGAGGAGATCCGGTGTCGCGCTCTTCGGATAAATAAAAGGCTGATGTTGCCGCAGGAATTCATATGCCAGCTCGCGACTGCCAGCGATGCCGCGCGCCTTGATTAGCGCGAGGCGCTCCCAGGTTTCGCCGAAGCCAGCATAGTAATTTTCCATGCTATCGAGCGACCGCGCGAGCGGGCCGGCCGAGCCTTCCGGGCGCAGGCGCAGATCGACCCGAAAAAGTGATCCCGCCGGATGCAGAGTCGAAAATGTCTCGAGGATCCTTTTTGCCAGGCGGTTGAAGAACTCGTGATAGGAAATGTGCGGCGTGAGCTGGCCTTCCTCGCTGTACAGAAAAAGAAGATCGACATCCGAGCTGTGATTCAGTTCACCACCGCCGAGTTTTCCGAGCGCGAGAATGGCAAACTCCGCCGTGGGCGACCCGTGGCGTTGTCGCAGGTCGGTGTTCCAATGTTCGAATACGCGACGGATGCAAATCTCCGCGATCTGTGAAAGCTCGCCGGTCGTCTCTTCAAGCGGCGCGACATTCGCAAGTTCGCGAAGCGCAACGCGCGTCATCTCGCGGCCTTTCCAGAAACGAAGCGCCGCGAAATCTTGCGTTGCCACAGAATCGCCCGCCAAAGCGTGCAACTCGCTGAGCATTTCAGCGTACCCGCGAGAGGCCAGACACACTTCAGGTTGGGAAAGCCACAGGAGCGCTTCGGGATTTTGCGTCAGTCGCGTCGCGCAAATGCTCGAGACTGCGAGAAGATGCAGCATCGCCAGTTCGCCCAGCGGGAATTGTTCGATGATACTGACCAGGGGCAACGCGTTTGCCGGCCATCGTTCGCTGAGCTGGATCAGAGTAGTTTCGACCTGCGAAGGGTTCAGCGATGCCGCCGCTTTCTCCCGAATCCAACGATTCCCGCCGTCCATCACGCAAAACATCACGCGATTTTGATGCAAAGACCAGTCAACGCGCAGCGCTGGCCTACGACGCCGGAAGAGGCGCCAGAACGTGAAGGGCTTTTTGCTGGATCTGGAATTCAACCGGACAGTTGCCAGCGAGCTCGCCGTGGAGATACTTGATTATTTCGAGATAGCCGAGCCGTTTGAACACAACGACATCGAACAAACCATCATCGATAATGGCGCGCTTGAAAAATGGGAAAGGGCCGCCGTAAAGGCGCCCGTTTCCGATGAGAACAAACGATCCTTCCCCCACGGAGCCGCTCTCCGACTCAATATAAAGTTTCGGCGGTTGCCGCGCCGCAATCTGTGCTGCCGAGATTAGATAGCTTAGCGGACCGAAACTGCGCTTTGACGCGAGGCTGGTTTCTTTGACGACTTGTGCGTCGAGCCCAACGCCAGCAAGCTGCACAAAACATTTTCCATTCGCGCTCGGTAGATCGACCAGACGCGTATTCTCCCCCTCGATGATTTCCCAGCAAAGCTGCAGATTGTGCAACGGCAGACCAAGCTCCATCGCGAAAACGTTCACTGTGCCCATGGGCAGAAGACCCAACGTCGTATTACTGCCGGCCAGCCCATTTGCCACGTGATTGACTGTTCCATCGCCGCCCGCTGCAACGACTCGTGCGAAGCCTTCCTCGACGGCGCGCCGGGCCAGCGCTTCCGCTTCGCCCGCATGCGACGTAATGCGGATGGGGCAACCGCGGGCGATCGATTCGACGCGCTCCTGCCAATCCCGAAGACTTTCGGGACTGCCCGCGGCTGGATTGAGAATGACAACTGTATCAGTCACACGGGGAAAGTAACGGAGGGCTTTGATCTTTTCTTCAAACTCGGGCTGCGTAACGTCTCAGGGGTGAAAAAATTGCGCCGGATCACGTTGATTGCTCTAGGGGTGGTGATCGGGCTTGGCGCGGTTCTCTTGATCGGCGTGAACTTGTATGTGCAATCGCAGGGCGCACAAGCAAAGATTCAACAAGAACTGAGCCGACGGCTCGGCACCCCGCTGGAAATTCGCAGCATGAGCGTGACTCCCTGGGGCGGACTAGAGCTGAGCGGCATTACAATTGCGCAGACTTCCTCAGCGGGCCCAAGGCATTTCCTCGAAGCAAAGACATTTCGGCTGCGCGTGCGTTTCCTCTCGCTTTTTTCGCGGCGACTGGTGATCAAGGAAGTCTCGCTCATCAATCCGAACGTCGTTTGGCCGCAGAACGCGGAAGGAAAATGGAGATTACCCAGCTCACAAGAAGTACAATTGCCTGTCGTTTCTGCGCAGCAGGCTGCAGGTGTCTCCCAGCCGCAAGTACAAAGCGAATTTGTCCAAACAAACGCGGCTCCCGTGGTTACTGCCGCACCGGCTAATCCTCCCGCTGAATCTGAGGTCACCGTTAACAGTAAACCGCCGAGAGAGGAACCGAGACTGGCAGTGGCTCCGGAAGTTCGACGAGTCAGCATTAAGAATGGCAATTTCAGTTTTCTCGATCAGGCCGGCGCACTGCTCGCGAGCTTTCGTGGGGTGGATTTTCAGAGTCGTATTCGCAGCGCGCTGGCGCTTCGCGGCGACACTAAGGTGGGAAAAATTTCGTTGCGGGACCGCTTTTTTCTGGAACAACTGCATTCACTGCTTCGCTACGAGCCTGACGTGTTGGAGCTTTCCAGGATTTCTGCGCGCGCCGCAAACGGCGAGATCAACGGCTATTTCGCCATGCAACCGGAAGCGGAGGATTCTCCGTTCACCACGAGCGTGAAGTTTCGCGATGTGCTGGCCGATCAGATTGTCGAAAACGCCGGCGGCCCCAAAGGAATGGTCAATGGCAAGTTGGAGGGGAGTTTTCAGGCTTCCGGGAAAACCGCCGACCCGAATGCCCTCATTGGCAGCGGCGAAATTTTCCTGCGTGATGGGCGAATTCAACAATACAGCTTACTCGTGTTGCTCGGGCAGGTTCTCCAGATCGAAGAACTAAAGGAGCTTCATCTTGAGCAAGCGGAAGCAAAATATCATTTGAGCCCGGGCTTGGTCACGGTCGATGAACTGATTTTGCGTTCGCCAAATATTCGCCTCACTGCGTCCGGCACAGTCGCGTTTAATGGTAAATTGAAACTCGATTCTCAACTCGCGATCAACGACAGAATTCGTGGCCAGCTTTTCAAAGCGATTCGCGAGAATTTTCAGCCCATCAGTGAACCGGGCTATTCTGCCATCGACTTTCAGGTTGTCGGCACCGTTGATCGACCAAGTACAAATTTGGTGGAGCGGCTGGTCGGGCGCGATCTCAGCAGTATGCTCAACAGTTTGTTTGGCGGAAAAAGGGACCGATCAAAAAAGAAAAAGAAACAGATCGAAGAAGCCAAGCCCGCCGTACCATCGTCCGCTGCTTCGCCGGAGGAAGCGCTGCCTCAACCCACTGCGACGGCAACGCCGATCTCGTCGCCATGAGGGTGATCGCCGGCAGCGCCGGCGGGATCCGCCTGGCCGTTCCCAAGCGCGGTGTGCGACCGACCATGGATCGCGTCAAAGCTGCCATCTTTTCCAGCCTGGGCGACGCGGTCGCGGGCGCGCGCGTCCTCGATCTTTTCGCGGGAAGCGGCGCTCTTGGAATTGAAGCGCTCAGTCGGGGCGCGTCTTTCGCCATGTTTGTCGAGGAAGATCGGCAATCGGCCGAGATCATCGAGCGCAATCTGGCCAAGACCAAATTAAAGGGACGCGTTCGACAGCAGGACGTTTTCGATTTTCTCCGGCACATCTCCGGGGCGGAAACATTTCAGATCATTTTTGCCGATCCCCCCTATGAGAAGACAAAGCACGGCGATAGCTATACTGAGAAGCTTGTGACAAACGAAGTGTTGCCACGATTGCTGGACTCCAGCGGCGTTTTCGTTTTGGAGAAGCGACCGGCTGAGACTCTTTCTGAAATGCAACTCTGGCGCCTGGTTCGGCAGAAGACATACGGTGCCACGGAGGTCTTGTTTCTCTCCGCAATCCGCAACCGGCAACTTGTCCGCCGTAGCCTTGGCGAAGGCAGATCCACAATCAAATGATCCGCTTCATCTACAATCTGCTTTGGCCCCTTGGCCTGCTGTTCTTCTTACCGGGCTATTTCACGAAGATGCTTCGTCGTGGCGGTTACCGGGAAAAATTCGGACAACGCCTGGGAATTTACGATCGTCGACTGCGCGCGCGCCTGTCGAAGCAAAGATCGACATGGCTGCACGCAGTGAGTGTGGGAGAAGTAAACGTCGCGCTGAAATTAGCCAACGCATTGCGCACGCACGAACCGGATTTGCACTGCGCTTTGACTACGACGACCACGACCGGATTCGCCTTGGCGCGCAAAAACGCTCCGCTTTGGATCGAAGTAATGTACACGCCGTTAGATTACTGGCCTATTATGCGACGTGCGTTTTCTTTCATTCGTCCGGTGCGCATCGTTCTGGTTGAGGCGGAGATTTGGCCCAATCTCGCCGCCGAAGCGCACGCGCGTCGGATTCCGCTTGCGCTGGTCAACGCGCGGTTGTCCGCGCGCTCTGAGCGAAGATATCGGCAATTTCGATTCTTTATCGCGCCGACGTTCCGACTTCTCGATTTGGTTTGCGTACCAGAAAAAGAAGATGCCAAGCGCTGGGCGGCGCTCGGTGTTTCGCAAGATCGAATCCGTCTGACAGGCAGCATCAAGTACGATCCTGCCGGTCTTGACCAGGTAGCGGAAATTCAAGAGACCGCCCATCCGGTGTCCTTGAATCATCTGGAGCCAGAGAGCCCCGTGCTCTTTGGCGGTAGTACGCATCGCGGTGAAGAAGAAGTTCTAGCCAACATTTTTCTGCGCTTGCGCCAGCAATTTCCGTCCTTGCGTCTGTTCATTGCGCCGCGTCACGTCGAGCGGCTGCGCGAAATCCGCGCGCAATTGGATGCCTTGCGGTTGCAGGTGACGTTGGCGAGTGAAGCACTCGCTCATCGCGAACTCAATGCGGACTGCCTGCTCCTCGACACGACTGGTGAACTTCAACGCTGGTACGGTATCGCCACGGTTGTGTTCATTGGGAAAAGTATAACTGCGCACGGCGGGCAAAATCCTGTGGAACCAATTTTGGCTGGCAAACCTGTCGTGTTTGGACCGCACATGGAAAATTTCGCGACCCTCGCGAAAGCGCTTGTCTCAAAAAAGGGTGCGATCCAGGTGCGCGATATCGATTCGCTTGAACTGGCGATTGCCGAGCTGCTGCGCGACAGCGATGCTCGCCAGCGGCTCGTGCAAAGCGCGCATGAAGTTTTGAGCGAGCACCAGGGCGCCACCATGCGCGCCGCTATGCTGATTCACGAACTTCATCTGGGTCTGTAGCCACGGCGCTGCTCGTCACGTCGAAGCATTGCGAAGGCGGATGCGCCGTCTCAAGCGCGCTACGTCCCAAAGTTCGAAAACAGTTCGGCAATTTGCCTTGCGTCCAAGAGCAGCAATTCCGATATTGCCCGCGCTTTTGTGACCCTATCGTCTAGAGGCCCAGGACACCGCCCTTTCACGGCGGTAACACGGGTTCGAATCCCGTTAGGGTCGCACTGGTTGATGCTGCTGATCACCGGCGTGTTGTTCGTGCTGGTCGTGACACTCGTGGATCTGAAGCCGGTGGTGGATCAGAATTTTTTCTTTTCAACCAGCGATCCCGGTATCCAGCAAACCAAAAAGATCGAGCGACGTTTTCCCTCGCAGCCGGAAGTGATTCTGGCCGTGTCGTCGCGCGATATTTCTTCGCAGCGATATCTGGGTCGAATCCAAAAACTCACCCAACGCGTCCACACCATTGGCGGCGTCAGCGCGGTCAAAAGCCTGGCTGAAGGACCGAAGAGTTTTGACGACGCGCTAAAGAGCCCGTTTTGGAGCCGGTTGCTGGTGGCGCACGACCGGAAGTCAAGCAACGTGATCATTTTCATGAAAGGCAGGCATACGGAACAGCCGATCCAGCGCCTGGAGCAGATCGTGCATGAGCTCGACGCGCCAGATTTTCGGATTCATATCGCTGGTCCGCCGTACGTGGTGGAAATGCTTCGGCGGAGCCTCGCTCACGATTTCCGTTACTTCAGTCTCACAGCGGTTGTGTTGTTTGGTCTGACGATGGCCGCATTGTTCCGATCCGTCCGGTTGTTTATAGGAATGCTCTGCGCATGCGCGAGCGCTGTTTTATTGACTCTGCTCGTGCAATCGATGCTGGGTCACAAGATCGGAATCCTAACGGTGAACCTTGGCACGATCGTCTTCGTTATTGCGTTGTCGCACCTGGTTTATATGACGTTCAACTGGCAAACGCTCGCCGACCGCGCACACCGCATAGAAAAAGAGTCGCCGAACCTCGCGGGGGACGCGTTACGCATGACTTTCCCGGCTTCGTCTTGGTCGATGGTCTGCGCATCGTTAGGCTTCGCCAGTTTGCTCATTGTGCAGGCCAAGCCGCTGCGTGAGCTGGGATTTGGCGGCGTGCTCGGGACGGTCGTGGCGTTTGCCTGCGCCTATTTGATGTATCCGGCGTTCCTGCGCTGGGCCGTGCCGCGCAAAAGCAAAATCGTAGAGGCGGAACCTACACACGCATTTTGGTCGCGCCGTTTTGGACTGCTCTCGTTAGGCGTCATTTTGCTTGGCGCGGTCTTGGGGCTGGGCCTGGTCAACGTGAACACCGACCCGAGCCTTATGGATTATTTCAAGCCCAATCAGGAACTGCGCGATGGATTGGAATTTGTGGATCGCACCGGCGGCTCGAATCCGCTCACGCTGGTTGTGTCCTCGTCAAACGGCGCCCTGCTGAACACGGACGCGGCTTACGAAAAGATGTGGAGGCTGCACGGCGCGCTGGAGAACCAGAAAAGCGTCGGGACTGTGACTTCGCTGCCAACTCTTCTGGCCGAAGGCGACCGCGTGCCGTTTTCGTTTCTCATCAGCTACGAAAAAATGATGGAGATCATGTCGCAACCCAAGTACGCGCGGGTCTCGAAAAGTTTTGTGACTGACGACCGCAAGGAAGCAGTGTTTATGCTGCGGATGGTCGAGGGGCGTCGTACGAAATATCGGGTGGACGTGGTAGATGATCTTCGCGCTGTCTGCCGCAAGTACGGATTCAAGGCTGACCTCGTCGGCGGCATCTATTACTTGCAAGGGCGACTCGCCAAACTGGTCGCTGAAAGCTTGGTGACCGGTTTGTTCTGGCTGAATCTGTTGTTCATCGTGATCGCGTGGGTCGTCGCGCGGTCCGTTCGCGGCGCAGTGGCGATGATCGCGAGCGTGACTCTCGTGCCACTATCGATGCTTGGCGGCATCGGCTGGTTCCATGTGCCGGTGGACATCATTTCTGCGCCGGCCACGAACGTCTGTATCGGCATCGCGATTGATTCGATGATTCATCTCGTCTTCGGCGTTCGCCGTGCGCAACGCGACGGAAAGAAAGGCTGGGACGCATGGGTCTTCGCGCGCGAAGAACAATGGCGCGGAATCGTTTATTCGGATGTGATCATCGCCGCCGGTTTCGCCATTTTCGTGCTCTCGGATTTTCCACCGACACAACGGTTCGGTCTCGTGGTTCTCGCTGGATGCGTCATCGACATCCTGGCGAATCTATTCGTATTGCCGCTACTCGGCGGCGCGGAATTGAAAAAGCGCGTTTGAGGATGCGGCTGCGATGCAATAACTTGGAGGGCGATGCAGGCCGCGTTTTACCAGTCGGAATCTGATCAGCCGCATCCGGGGCGGGCGCGAGCGGTCATTAAGGCGCATCCGGAAGTTCGCCAGTTGATGGTGCGCAATCCGTGGACTGCTTTGCTCGCGGTCTCGATCGTGATCCTGCAGACGGCGATCGCATGCTGGATGGGCACGCTTGGGTTCGGTTATTGGTGGCTGAGTCTACTTATCGCCTTTTGCATCGGCGCGTTCGCCAATCATGCCAACTACGTGATCATACATGACGCGACGCATAACCTGATTTTCCGCAGCCCAGGCTGGAACAAAATGGTCGGCATCATCGCCGATCTTCCCAACCTGGCGCCGGGCGCGATGGGGTTTCGCGTTTATCATTTGAAACATCATTCGCACCAGGGCGATTACGAATACGACGCCGATCTGGCGAACCATTGGGAGGCGCGCCTCGTGGGCAACAAGTGGTATCGCAAGGCGATCTGGCTAATGCTCTTTCCGTTCTTTCAGGTGACACGCCCGCCGCGGTTGAAGGCGGTCAAGATGTGGGACCGATGGTTCTCCACCAATCTCGCATGTGCGGTCGCGTACGACGTCGCGATCGTTTATTTCTGCGGCTGGGCCGGATTTCTCTATCTCGTGTTCGCTTTTTTCTTCTCCATTGGTTTGCATCCGGTGGGCGCACGGTGGATCCAGGAGCATTACACGTACGATTTCGACCAGGAAACTTTCAGTTATTACGGGCCGATCAATCGGGTGGCGCTGAACATGGGCTATCACAACGAACACCATGATCTGCCATCGATCCCATGGAACAATCTGCCGAAGCTGCGCGCCATGGCACCCGAGTTCTATCAGAATTTAAAATATCACTCGTCATGGAGCCGACTGTTATTTCAGTTCGTTTTTGACAAGCGGTATAGTCTCTATTCGCGAGTCGAACGAATGAAACAAAGGGCAGGGTCCCAAGGGACTCCAGAAGCGACAAGCAGTCGGACTGGCGATCTTGATCTCAGTGCCCGGCCCATTAGTTTTTAGTTATGGCGGAGCGACTCTACGTCTCGAACAAGAACGAAACGGTTCGAATGTTCGAGAGCGATTTCATGGAATTGTTTTCGCGGGTGCACCCGGCAACTCCGTTGGTCCTTTACCTGCCGGTAGTCGGCTCCATGCTTTACCTCGCGCTGTGGCGACAAAAATTATCGATCCTAGCGGTCGCAGGATTTTTTCTGCTGGGTGTTCTGCTTTGGACATTGCTCGAATACCTCATCCACCGGTACATATTTCACTACGAACCCAAGACACGCCTGGGGAAACGGCTGCATTACATCATTCACGGCGTGCATCACGATTATCCAAACGATGCGCGGAGGCTCGTCATGCCGCCGAGCATCAGCGTGCCGCTTGCTTTTCTTTTTTACGGCGTGTTCCTGCTAATCTTCGCGCGCTTCGCGTCGAGCGCATTCGCGGGGCTGGTTTTTGGTTACATTTGTTACGACATGCTTCACTACGCGACCCATCATTTTCCGATGAAACGCGGCGCGTGGCTATGGCTGAAGCGGTATCACCTGCGCCATCATTACAGGGATGATCACGTGGGATACGGCATCAGCTCGCCGCTTTGGGATTACGTCTTTCGGACCACGCGGAAGTAGCGCACCGATTTCGATCCATGACCTTCACGTGTCATCCCGAACCGCGAAGACGGTGAGGGACCTCACCTACGAAGTATGCGGCACACGAATTAACCCGTGTGCTCGATCAGCTTGTGCGAGGTCCTTCGCTTCGCTCAGGATGGCGCCTGCAAACAGCGAAGCCGTAGTTTACTAAAATCTTGTCCTGAAATCCGAACTCCGCTAGATTGGCTGCCCCGACACGGAACTCCGCGGTATGCAGATGTAGCGGACAACTTCGTAAGGAATCTAGTGAAGCACAAAAAATCTCAATTTTGCTGGGAAACACCGTTCGCAACGACGGGAGCGAGCGAACCACACAGTATATCGTTTCATGAACGAGGACCCGGCAAAACTTAGTCTGAGCAATTTTCTGGCGGGCGAAAGCGACGATCCGCTGCAAGCTCCAGCGAGCTTTACGGACTGGATACGTCTTGGTGCGTGGGCGGTTGAATTGTACGAACCTGAGCTCCTCGCCACCGCAGATGCGCGCACCGTTATTAACTATGGTGGAAAACCGCGGCCGGTTATTAATCTCTGCTCCTACAATTATCTCGGCCTTGCCAATCATCCCGAGGTGCTGGCCGTTGCCCATGAGGCTCTGAGGACGCACGGGATGGGGGCGTGCGGTTCGCCGATGCTCTCAGGAATGACGGACCTGCATCGCGAACTGGAGCGGCGCGTCGCGAAATTTCTCGGACGCGAGGACGCGATGCTTTTCAATAGCGGGTTCGGTGGCGCGCTGGGCACGATCTCGGGCCTACTTCGCAAGAGCGATGTGGCCATTCTGGACAACCGTTCGCACCTTAGTCTTCGCGACGGCGCCGTGTTGTCCCGGTGCAGGACAGAGAAGTTTGAGCATAACGATCCAGCCTCGCTTGATGTGGCATTGACCCGTCAAAAAAGGCGTCGGCAGCTCGTGATTGTCGAAGGCATTTATTCCATGGACGGCGACTTCGGGAACCTGAGGGAATTGCTTGCTGTCGCGGAGTCTCATGGCGCCAGTGTTTTCATTGACGAAGCGCACTCCATGCTGGCATGCGGCGAGCATGGCCGTGGAGCGGCTGAGAAGTTTGGCGTAGAAGATCGCGTCCCGCTCCTTTATGGAACGTTCTCCAAGGCGTTCGGCGCGCTGGGAGGTTTTGTTGCGGGCTCGAAAGAGACGCTGCAATACCTGCGTTTCTATGCGCATCCTTATGTTTACTCCTGTGCAGCGGAGCATCGACAACCTATGTGATGCCGATCGTCATCGGCGATCGAGAGCGGATGTATCGGCTTGGGCATGAACTTCGGCGGCGTGGTCTTTGGGTTGCGCCGGTGGATTATCCGGCTGTGCCGCAAAATCGAATCTGTTTCCGTGCTTGCGTAACCGCCAAGCATACGCGTGCAGACTTGGACGAAGCCCTGAATATTCTCGCGGACACGCTCGTCCCTGCGATGCTACAAAGGCAGAGCGCCTGAGTTCTTGCGCCAAGTAAATTGACGTCTCAACCGACAGAGACCTCGCATTCGCGCGTCGCAGCCACCTACAAAGCGCGCGAGGTAGAAGGCGTGCTCGATCTGTATTTTTACAGGCCGTTAGGGTTCCGGCTCGCCGAGTTTTTCGCGCGACTCAAGATGACGCCGGCGGCTGTGACATTGCTGGGCGGCGTCTGCGGCGTCGTTGCGGGACACCTTTATTACTATCGTGATTTACGCATCAATATCATGGGCATGCTGCTGCATGTTTGCGCTAATGCGCTCGACAACGCGGACGGTCAGCTCGCGCGTTTAACTCAGAGGGAAAGCCGCAAAGGCCGCATTATCGACAGCGTCGCCGACCATTTGGTGTTCGTGAGTATTTATCTGCATCTGACTCTCCGCTGTGTGTTCGAAGGTTCGTCACCGGCGATCTGGGTTCTCGCTTTTGCCGCTGGAATCAGTCACGCGTTGCAAGGAGCGACGGCGGACTATTACCGCAGCACCTACCTTTACTTTACAGCAACCGGAGGGCGAACCGGATTGGACTCCTCCTCTGGAGTCCGATCAGAGTATCAGAAGTGGAGCTGGCATCAGAGACCATGGGACAAACTTCTCCTCGCGCTGTATTTGAATTTCACTCGCCAACAGGAAATGCTCGCGCCTCGTCTGAAAAAGCTGCGCGAGACAGTCACCGAACTTTTCCACGGCCAAATCCCGGGTTGGCTACAGCAGCGTTATCAAAACCTGGCTGGCCCGATGCTGAAGTGGTGGAGGTTACTCATGACGAACACGCGAATGCTGGTTCTATTTGCGCTCCTGCTCATAGGCCGGCCGATTTACTTTTTCTGGTTCGAGCTCATACCCTTTAATTTGCTGTTCGTTTACCTGATTTTCCGCCAGGAAACTATAGCTGAGTCGATGCAAGAAGTTGCCCAGAAATGGAGAGACTTGGCCTGAATCGCCATCTAAGTTCGTGTCGGATATTGAAATTTCAGAAGTCAACTCGCGTCGGGAGCGCAGCGCGTTCATCAAATTTCAATGGCAAATTTATTCGAATGATCCCGCGTGGGTGCCGCCGTTGATCATCGAACGGAAAACGTTCCTCGATCGAAAGCGGCATCCCTTTTACAGGCACGGCGACGCGGCCTTATTCCTGGCGCGGAAAAATGGCGAGATCGTTGGTCGCATCATGGCCAGCGATGATCCCAATTACAATTCGCTGCACCAATCAAACGTGGGCTGTTTTGGCCTGTTCGAATCCATCGACGATCAGGATGTAGCTACTGCGCTGTTTGACGCTGCGGCCCGTTGGCTTCGCACGAAGGGGCGGACTGAGATGATGGGGCCAATCGATTATTCAACCAATTACGTCTGCGGCCTGTTGATCGATGGATTCCAGTTTCCGCCCACCATATTGACCGCGCACAATCCGCCGTACTACCGCGACCTGATCGAGAGATGCGGCTTTACAAAAGCAAAGGATTGGTACGCGTGGTGGTTCGTCGATCCATCAAAAGCCGTGGCGCATTTGCAACGATTGGCCGCACGTTTCAATGCGCGCTGTCCCGCCATTATCCGTCCGGCGAACCTTAAGGATCTTCGCGATGAAAGCAGACGGCTTCGAGAAATTTACAATCGGGCATGGGAAAAGAACTGGGGTTTCGTGCCGTTTACAGAAGCGGAGATCGAGTTCATGACGCACGAGCTCAAGCCGCTCGTTATTCCGGAGTTCGCGCTCATTGCCGAAGTTGGCGAAGAGCCAGCCGGCTTCATTCTGGGTGTGCCGGACATCAACGTCGCCCTGCGTCATATCAACGGCCGGCTTATGGCTTTTGGATTGCCAATCGGCCTCCTAAAACTTCTATATTACAAGAACCGCACGCGGACTGCGCGGCTTATCGCGCTTGGCGTGATTGAAAAATATCGCCGTAGCGGTATTGCCGAAATGCTCGTGCTGCGGATCGTCGAAGACGCAATGATCAAACGTGGATTCGCGGGAGAACTCAGTCTCACGCTTGAAGACAATTTCATGATCAACCGTTTTCTCGAAGCAAT
>WNGE01002210.1_pt1 | contig 24074 bp, 12 predicted proteins | sample 5400651 | NCBI WGS metagenome assembly WNGE01 (sample SAMN13153370, study PRJNA577476) | soil metagenome | isolation source: 60 cm soil or saprolite under grassland replicate 2 | place: USA:California | collected 2016-06-15
GCTTTAAGTAAAAAGGGTATTCAAGTATTTTCGTTTTCAAATTTTAATGACCAAAATTTCCCCCACGTAACACAATTTAATTATTTTCTTTTTCACAAGCCAAATGCAATCACCGTTATAGTAAATTATGTATGCTCTTATTTTAAAGCATTAATTAAATGTAAAAAAGCAAAGGTTTCATGGATAATATTACACGTATTTCATACTACTCTAAAAGATTATTTTCCCTTTTTGCTAGCCAAGCTTTTTAGAATTAAAATAATCGCAATCGTACATGATATAAGTAGTTTAACAGATCAGGATAATAGCTTTCTAAAGAAAGAAATATATAGATTATCTACTGTCCTTATCGTTCACAATGAGACATCAAAAAAAAGTATTGAATTGGATTTAAGTGAAAAAGAGAAGAAAAAATTGCATGTAATTTCCCATGGAAATTATTCCGAATTTATTTTTGAAACCACAAAAGATTATAGCGAAAACTTTCAAATAGATTTAGATTATAAATATCTTCTGTTTTTTGGTCAAATTAAAAAGGTTAAAGGATTGGATATTTTATTAAAAGCAGTTCCTTTATTGCCAAATAAGTATAGAATTATTATAGCAGGACGTCCTCAAAAAAATGATTTTACTTGTTATGAAAATATGATCCAGGAGTTGAATATTGATAGCAGAGTGATAAAAGTTATTCGATTTATCACCGATGAGGAAAGAGATTTTCTTTTTAAGAACTGTCATGCATTAATTCTACCCTATAGAAAGATTTTTCAAAGTGGAGTGTTATTGCTTTCGATGAGTTATGGTTTGCCAGTTATAGCTTCAAATCTTGCAGCAAATAGGGAAATTATAAAAAATAACGAAAACGGCATTTTATTCGAAGATGGAAATTATACTGATCTCGCTAATAAGATAGAAATATTATTTTCTAATAATCTTATTGAAAAAATTAAAAGAAATACTTTTTCAACTGCCAAGAACCAATATTCGTGGTCAAAAATTTCTAATGAGTATAAAAGAATTTTGACTGCTAATAAAATTGATTAGCTTTTTAATAAAGAGTAAAATAAAAAGTTTTTCCTTTCATTTTATCTATTTGTCCAGGTTGTTACTAATTAACGATTTTACCAATAAAACTGAACTCGATGAAAATAGCAATTGTAGGTACCAGAGGAATTCCTAACAATTATGGCGGATTTGAAACACTTGCTGAATATTTAGCCGAATATCTCTCTAAAGATATAGACATTACAGTCTTTTGTTCTTCAAAAGATATAGCGGTTAAGCTGCCTTATTTTAAAGGAGCGAAATTGAAATATATACCTATTACTTCACATGGCAGTCTTGGTATTTTATACGATAGTGTTTCATTATTACTTGCAGTTTTTAAATACGAAAAGATTTTATTCCTGGGATTTGGTGGAGGATTCATAATGCCTTTTTTGAGAAGATACCGATCAAAAATTATTTTAAATATTGGGGGACTAGATTGGAAAAGAGATAAATGGTCCCCGTTTGCTCAAAAAGTTATTAAGAGAGCTGAATTACTTTTGGTAAAACATAGTGCGTATATTGTTTCTGATAATATTGCTATTCAGCAGTACCTTATGAAAGAGTATGGAAAAGAAAGTACTTTAATTGCGTATGGCGGTGATCAGGCTCAAAAAAGAGATGTAACTGAAGAATCTTTAAATACTTATTCGTTTCTGAAAAATGATTATGCTTTTATTGTAACAAGAATTCAACCAGATAATAATATCGATATGATCCTGGAGGCCTTTGCAAATCAAACTGCACTTCCTTTAGTTATGGTTGGCAACTGGAATAATTCTACTTATGGAATGAAAATCAAAGCAAAATATGTACACAAAGAAAAAATCATCTTACTGGATGCAATTTATAATCGTGAAAAGTTGGATATACTCCGTAGCAATTGTACGCTTTATATTCATGGTCATTCAGTCGGTGGTACAAATCCATCTCTGGTTGAAGCAATGTATTTAGGATTACCGGTTTTTGCTTTTGCATCCCGGTATAATGAATATACTACTCAAAACAAAGCAATTTATTTTCAAAACAAAGAAGAACTTATAAATCTGGTCAACAATTATCATTCAATTAATCTGAAAGAAATGGGAAATAATTTAAAACAAATCGCCGAAAGAGATTATGTGTGGAGTACTATAGCTAGCAAGTATAAAGAAGTTATACTTAAAAATTCAAATCAAAAAAAGATTTCGGATACACATTCCTCTTTAAAAATGCAACATTTTCAAAAATCCGTTGTCCCTTCCAACTATCCTTAAAAGCAGCAAATAAGAATTTTTCTATTGATTGTTTTTTATAAAGCTGCATAATGCACTTATATCCAACTTCTATTTAGAATCCAGAGAAAGTTACAGAGAAACAATTTTTTCAAGTATATCTCTAAACAATTACATAATTAAATCTTTAAAAAAATGATCAAGGTTTGTTTAATCGGTGCCGGAAAAATGGGAATATCTCATTTATCAATTTTAGGGGCTCACCCCGATGTTCAAGTTGTTGGTGTATGCGATACATCAAAGATAGTTCTTGATGTATTAAAAAAGTATTCAGCATTTCCATGTTACACAGATTATCAGGAAATGCTTGAAGATGCAGAACCTGATGCGGTTTTTGTTTCTGTACCAACAAAATATCATGCCGGTATTGTAAAGCAAATTTTAGAAAAAGGCAAGCATGTATTTGCAGAAAAACCATTATGCTTAACAGCAGATGAAGGTGAGAAAATAGTAGAGTTAGCAAGTAGAAGAGGTGTTATTAACCAGGTTGGCTATCATAATAAGTTTATTGGAACTTTTCGTGAAGCAAAAAGGATTTTAGACAGCGGAGAACTTGGAGAAATTTTTCATTTTTCCGGTGAGTCATACGGTCCAGTTGTAGTAAAAAGAAAACAGGATAATTGGCGTGCTGATCCTGCTGAAGGTGGTGGTTGTTTAATGGATTATGCATCACATGTAATCGACTTGATCAATTATATTTTAGGACCAATCACAAAAGTAAAAGGCAGTATCCTGAAATCTTTCTATTCCAATAAAGTTGAAGACAGTGTTTTTTCATTATTAGAGTTATCATCAAAAGTTACAGGTGTTTTATCCGTAAACTGGAGCGATGAAACCTACAGAAAAATGTCAACTTCATTAACTATTACAGGAAGTAAAGGAAAAATAATCTGTGATGCAAATGAATTAAAAGTTCATCTTAAAACATCCAGTAATGCCGGGTACACAAAAGGCTGGAATGTTAAATACGTTACAGATTTAACGCCTCCTGTAGATTTTTATTTACGTGGTGAAGAATATTCTGCTCAAGTGGATTATTTTATAAAAGCTATACAACATAAAGTTCCCAATAATATCAACACTTTCAAAAGTGCCTGGTATACCGATAAAGTAATTTCATTTATAAAAGAAAGCGTTAATTAAAAACCATCTAAACCGTACAATTATGGAAAGAATACTTTTTGGCGATAATCAATTTTTTGCCGTAAATCATATTTCGGATGAAAAATCAAGAGAGCAATCAATAAAATTTAAAGATGACGAAGCAATTATAAAAACTTTAGATCATGCAATCGATGCCGGCATTAACACTTTTATGTGTACAACGCATGACAGGATTGCAAATATCTGTGATTATATTAGAAAATATCCAGAACATTATTCTGCGTTCAAAATTTATCCTTGCATGCCTTATGCACATAAATATGCAAATGCAGTTACTGAGCTTGGAATTGTAGGAACGCTAAGGGAATATGTACCTGGAAATTTTTTCGGTTCTATATTTAAAGGAGGGATTGCTTACCTTTCAAAAGATTATTTGTCAATTATGGAGTTAATGATTGATGCAGAAATGAAAATGTTTACAAACATTGATACCCCTATTATTTTTTTACAGAATGTAATCACTGATCTTCTGTTGGGATTGGGAATGAAAGATATTTTCAAAGCTTTCAATAATTATATCGAAAAAAAATATAATGCAGAAGCTGGATATATCACCATGAATATGCCTAAGCTTCAGTATGTGCTTGAGCAAGCAGGCATTAAAAATCCAATTATTTGTACATCTATCAATAAAGCAGGCTTTAGAATGTCTGGTGGAAAAGAATTATATGAATCTGTTTTAAAAACCAAACAAATTAGAACAATTGCCATGCAAGTATTGGCAGGCGGTGCTATTTCACCAAAGGAAGCTATTGAATATGTTTGTAATCTACCTAATATTGAATCGATACTTTTTGGTGCATCATCTATGAATCATATAAAAGAAACCGTATCCCTGATTCAAAAATATGATATACAGAATCAACATAAATTAGGATATAATAACTTCATAATAAATACGGTTTAAAAATAATTTTCTTACTCAATTATTTCTAAACTGCACAATGGTAAATGGGTAATATTTAATACTCTCAGAACTTTAATCTTCCCCTAAAACAATCATTTTATGAACCGGCGCTTATTTTATTTTGCACGCCTTCTTTTTACCGTGCTGGATTTCGTTATATTAAATTTGATGATTTTTCTAGGAAAATACTTGTACAGCAAGTACATTCCAGATAAATATGACATCCAATACTTTCAACTCACAATATTCTTGAATATTGGCTGGTTTGGAATAAGTTGGATAAAAAATCTATACAAAGTAAAAAATATTTCATCCTTCGAAATCTTTTGCCGTAAAACTACGCATGCTTATGCTTATTTCATTGCTGTATCAATACTTTATCTGTATTTCTATCGTAAAATTGAAATATCAAGATTGTTCATAGGAGCTGAATTTATTTTAATTGCAATCGGGTTCTTCCTTAACCGTTTAATACATCTTGTCCTCTTTCAATATCTTCTCAATAAATATCATATTCTTCGAAAAATATTGATCATTGGTTATAATCAAACTTCTAAAAAGCTGGCAAGTTATTTAGAGGAAGGGCCGATACATACTGAAATAGTTGGATATTGTGAGGAGGAAGAAAATATAAATGAATTATCAAATTACCCTATAGTTTCAAAATTATCAAATGTTCTGAATTTTTGCCGGCACTGTGGAAATGTTACCGAAATATATTCTACCATTTCTCCTGAACAAAATCATTATATATATCAGCTGATGCAGGAAGCAGACGAGGAATGTATTCGATTTAAAATCGTTCCTGATTTGAATTTCTATATCAAGTCGCCCATTCATATCAATTATTTTAAAGATATACCGGTTTTATCAATCAGGAAAGAACCATTGGATGATATAGCAAACAAAATAAAAAAAAGAATTTTTGATTTATGCCTAAGCACCATTATGATACTTTTTATTTTGTCGTGGATGGTGCCGCTGATAGGATTATTAATATGGATTGAAGACAGGGGACCAATCTTTTTTATTCAAAAAAGAACCGGAAAAGACAATAAAGATTTTGATTGCATAAAATTTCGAAGTATGCGAATAAATGGTGAATCTAATCTAATACAAGCCACAAAAGATGATCAGCGCATTACGCGAATAGGAAAAATATTACGCAAAACAAGTTTGGATGAATTTCCTCAATTCCTGAATGTTTTCATGGGGCACATGACTTTGATAGGACCCAGACCTCACATGTTAAAGCATACTGCTGAATATGCTAAACTGATTCAACAATATATGATTCGCCAATTTGTGAAACCGGGAGTAACAGGATGGGCACAAATAAATGGTTGCAGAGGTGAAATAAGAACGCTTGATGATATGAAAAGAAGAGTTGAGTATGATCTGTGGTATCTTGAAAATTGGAATTTATGGTTAGATATCAAAATTATTTTTTTAACAATCTTTACTATCATTCGTGGTGATAAAAACGCGTATTAATCAACTTCCCTATTTTCGTGCTTATTATTGTCAGTCGTCGAGAATTGAATTAGAGAAGTAAAAAAACCGCCCGAGATTAAATTCAAGCGGTTTTTGATATTAAAATATAGTTCATTAAATTCGGAAATATTAAAATATTTTTATTTTCTCATTTTATTAATTTAAGAGCTTGAGAACTGTTTCCTTGCGTCACTTTTAAAATATACACGCCTGGTAAGAAATTTTCTCCGAAACTATATTTTTGAGTAACACTGCCTTTGGTGTGGTATACATTTCTCCCATTCATGTCGTATACATCGATTTCTGCCTCTTCATTATGGCTGCTTTGTATTAACAAGTTAAACTCTCTTGGGGCTGGATTAGGAAAAGCAAGCAATTTTAACTGTACTTTGTTGTTATCTACAATAGCATTTGTAGCGCTGCTGGTTGTTATCAGGCTATTTGATACCAAAGAAGTTGCAGATTTTTTCATCAGAATGATCGATGTATAGGGTGCTAAACTGATATTACCTGAATATACTATATTCTTTATGTCAACATAATATGCATCCAACGATACGGTTTTGGTTTTATTTGTAGAATTGTAATAGAAACGAACATAATTATCAGGATTAGTTATTGTGACGTTAGCTTCGTATAATTTTACATTGTCAAGATAAACGGTACTGTCACGGTCATTAAATTGAAATACTATCTGGCTGTTGCTTTCAGCAATAGGGGAAGAAAATAAAACTTCATTATCACTTCGCTGCGTAGTTAAGGGAAAATATTGAATGGGCGTAAGTTGATCGTAGGGGGAAGTACCATGTCTCAAATATACTCCGACAGAACCATTGTTTCTTGTACCCACGACGCTATATCGGAATATATAATTTTTAGTTTTACTAACACTTCCTACATTTATAATAACATTTGTAGTAGTGCTTTTTGTTGATGTTCCTTTATACGATAACTTATAAGTACCTCCATCAAGTTTTCCGTTATTCCAGGACGAAACACAAGTTCCTCCGCTATTATAAGCGTTGGTACCCAATGTATTGGAATTATAAGTTCCATTAGTATACTTATTTCCGCTTAAAAGACCATTTATTGTATATTCCTTAAGAGTTGTGGCTCCTGTTTTTGAATTTTGGTCATCGTTATAATCTAATTTCCATCCGGGAAGATTATAATATTGGTAAAAGTCTAATCCATTTTTCACATACTTTGAATTAATTGAATTATTCTTGTAGATTGATTGGGCATAATAGTTATAATTATAGGCACCAAAATTTTCAAGATCATTATATAAAGATCTAAAACCAGCGGTTTCCTGAACCACATCTTTTGAGAAGAAAATATTATTTTTAATAACAATGTTTCTTACCGTTGGTACGGTGAGATCATCATAATAAACATCCATTTGTCGTTCGCTGTTATTAAATACCGTATTGTTTTCAACTGTCATGTTTCTGTTGTCATGAAGAAATATTCCCTTTCCGTTATTTGCCACAGTGTTTCCAGAAATTTCTATATTTTGAGAATTTTCATCGCAATAAATGCCATGTGAGCCATATATTGGGTGATCTATATTAGTTTCAGAATATATAGTTCCTGCATCGGCATTTCCTGCATTGATCACTATATTTCCAATAATTTTATTGCCATAATAAGTTTTTGCATTCAAATTGCCATTCTTATCCCTTACATTATTCCATGTATATATGCCACCACCATCATTTTTTATAAAACAGTAATGAGTTATATAATTGTTTTTAATTAAATTTGAATTACCGAACAAAAATTTAATCCCATTATAGCCTGTGCTGTCAATCGTGTTGTTCATAACTGTATTTTTTCCACCACTTGCAATAATTCCCTGGTAACTCATGCCTCCACTTTCACCCATGCCTGCAAAAGTACCTGTCTTCTTGACTATACAGTTTGTTACTGAATTAGAGATGTCAGTACTTGGGGCCTGAAGGAAAATGCCATTGCTGTTACACCATGTGACGGTGGTATTATTAACCTTTACAAATGATGTATTTTGTGTGAAAATTCCATCCTGCCCCGAATTGAGAATATCACAATTATTAATACTGATATGTGAACCACCTAAGAAATCGAAAGCGTTTGTATTTGCCCCCGTGAACATGATATTGTCAAATGTTACATATGACTTGCTTTGCCCGGTAACACATACATCCTGCGTACTGCATCGAACAGTATAAGAAGATGGCTTATTTGATCCAAAGTATATATCAAGCTTTTTTGTTTTTGGGTTATAATACCATTCGCCAAATTGGTCAAGCGTTTTAATATGATTTTGAAAAAAGAACCCATACCCATTTCCGGGTACATAAGAAGACACCTTTATATAGGAAACAGTTGTTGAGGTCTGACCTGTTATTACACATCGGTCAAGCACATGCCGGATAGGTCTTATTACCACCTCACCTCCTGTAAAATTTGGAATTCCTGAGATTTTATTACTGGTAATGGAGGTTTGCCCACTGTGCGATTGATAAGTTAAGTAACCAATGTTTGCAGCGTTAGCATTTGGATACCTTCCCATTTGCCGAACATTTCCGTTAATTGTTACCATGTTAACCGCAGGACCTGCATAGGAAATAACAGAACTTTCATAGATTCCTCCACCCAAGGAGGTCCATCCGGATAAAGTAACAAGTTCAGTTATAACCGGTTTATTACCACTCCCGTATGCTCCAAGAATAATCGGAGAGGACGAGGTACCTGATGCACTGATGGTAATACTTCCATAAAATGTATCACCTCGTTTAAATAATACCGCGTCTCCGGGTTTCAAATTGGCAAAAAAGGAGTTTAACTTTTTTAAGGTTTTCCACGGAGTACTTGGGCTCTTCGCCTGGGTTGCCGTACGCGAATCGTCACCTTGTGAACTCGAAAAGTAATAATTAGCTCCTTTTGTTTGAACATTTGCTAAAGTGGCAGATAGAAGTACTGTAATCGCTGAACGAGCGAATAAATTGTTTTTCATAAACAGCGAATTTGGAAAAGAGATATTAATTTTTGTATGGGTCGGGGTTAAACATTATTCGTACCAAAAAAAGGCTCACTAAGTTAAAAAATGATTAAAAAGAATTATTAAAGAGAAATAGAGGTGAGAATACTGAAAAACTTATCTATTTTATATAATTAAAGGCAGATAAATAATTCTCTTTAAGCTGATAACTGCAAATGATTTGAGAAAATGAATGCTGATTAAAGTTTCTGAAATTTTTTATTCATCTGTTTTTTAATTATTACATACACTACACTTGGTTTTATACAAGTATTACTCAAAAAAATAAACCCGTGAAAATTTGATTATTAAAATAAAATAAATATTTTGTTAATCGATAATTACTTAATAATAGGTTTTCTAAAAAATAAAAGATAATAATTTATGAAAGATTTATTTACCCAATCAACAATTGAAGAGACTGTGAAGCATCAATTACTTGTGGAGTTTAATAATACAGAAGTTGATTATCCAACAGATAAGACGGTTATTGATCTATTTGAAAAGCAAGCCGAGGAAAGCCCTAAAGCTGTTGCAGTAATATTTGAAGAGAAACAATTAACTTATAAAGAGCTCAATGAGCGTTCTAATCAATTAGCACATTACTTACGAAGTAAAGGGGTGAGAAAAGAAACATTAATCCCTATCTGCATTGAACGCTCACCACAGATGATTATAGGGATACTGGGAATCTTAAAAGCTGCGGGAGCTTATGTACCTATTGACACGGATTACCCTGAGGAAAGAATAAAATACATATTGGAAGATACGCAGGCTACCATAGCTATAAGCAGCAAAGAGAGTAAATTAAAGTTAGAAACTTTTAAAGGTATTGATAAAATTGAATTAGATGCAGATCTATCATTTATTAATCAACAGCCAAAATCCAATATACAAGTTGCCATTAAAAATCATTATCTCGCTTATGTCATCTATACCTCAGGTTCAACGGGTAAACCCAAAGGTGTTATGATTGAACATGGTGGATTGGTTAATCTTTCTTTAAGTCAGGCGGATGGATTTCGATTAAAGCCGGGAATGAGAACGCTTCAATTTGCCTCTTTCGGATTTGATGCCTCCTGTTCCGAGATATTTACTGCATTATTAAGCGGAGGCTGTCTTGTGTTACCTCGAAAAAAAGATCTTTTATCTGCAGAGGAATTTGAAAAACTTATTAATAAACATAAAGTAGAAGTTGTTACTCTTCCTCCATCATATCAACATGTTATTAAAGATGTATTGGGAACACTAAAGACAATTATATCTGCGGGAGAGCCATTAAATGAGGCGCTTGGTAAATATTTACAAGCAAAAGGTATTCGCCTGATTAATGCTTATGGACCCACAGAAAATACTGTATGTGTCAGCATGTCTGATGATCCTATAAAAGATAATCATACTATTGTAATAGGTAAACCAATTTCAAATGTGCAGGTATATATACTGAATGAAAGAGGGAATTTATGCCCTGTTGGAATTGCTGGAGAAATATGTGTAACAGGTGTACAGGTCGCACGTGGTTATTTAAACCGTCCGGATCTAACAGCAGAGAAATTTATTGCAAACCCATTTCGAAAAGAGAAAGAAGCACGTATGTATAAGACTGGAGACTTAGGCCGGTGGCTGACTGATGGCAATATAGAGTTTTTGGGAAGAACAGATGATCAAGTGAAGATCAGGGGTTATCGAATCGAGTTGGGAGAGATAGAGAGTGTACTCCATCAATGTGAATTAGTGAAACAAGCTGTGGTTTTGGCAAAGAAGGATAAAGAAGGCAATAAATTGTTGGTGGCTTATATTGTGCCGAAGGGATTGTTTGATAGAAAAGCTATTACAACTTATTTAAAAGGTAAGCTACCAGATTATATGGTACCTACTATATTAATAGAGCTTGAAAGATTTTCAACAACCCCTAATGGAAAGATAGACAAGAAGGCTTTACCTGATCCAAACACAAGTAATATATTAAATAGTCAGTATTTGGCACCACGTACAGAAATAGAGCAGAAACTTGCAAATATCTGGAAGAAGCTTTTTCATATTGAACGACTCGGTATACAAGATAATTTCTTTGATCTCGGGGGTAACTCAATCAAAGCGGTACAGGTAGTAAGTCACGCCAGGAGGGCAGGATATAATTTACAAGCTTCGGATTTTTTTATACATCAGACAATTGAAGAACTCTCAAAAGTGATAACTAGTCGTTTTCAGGAGAACGTATTAAAACAAGGCCATCTTAATGGGGAAGAAAGATGGATAATTCCCATGCAGAGTAAGGGAACAAAAATTCCGTTCTTTTTTATGTCACCCGGTTTTTCTGTTTATGATAAGATTGTCCCTGCTTTGGATAAAGATCAACCGTTTTACTTTTTTATCCCTTATTCTTATAATAAAGTTGAAGAGATAGCGTCCCATTATATTCGAGAAATGAAAAAAATTCAGCCTAATGGTCCTTATTGTTTGGGGGGATATTGTGGCTTTGGTGAAGTTGCATTAGAAATGGCCCAGCAACTTACTGCTGAAGGCGAAAAACTAACCTTCTTAGCGTTATTTGAATTTTATTTTCCTACTGTTATCAGGCCTTTTACTTTAAAAGAAAGGTTTGAATATTATTACAATGAATTAAAAAAAATACCGACGAAGAAAAAAGCTTTATTATTTTCTGAAGTAATATTTCGACAATTTAGAAGATTTGGAAAAAGAACTTCCAAATTGATAGACAAAAAATTTAGAAATTTACCTGATACCTCCGGGAATTTAATCGCAAAAAATCTTTATACAGCAAAGCAATATAGTGGGAAGGTATTATTATTTAAATCATCTATTGAAATCTTACGAATAAGCGATGAAGCTTGCATGGGTTGGTCAAACTATTTTAGCAATGTTGAACTTTTTACTATTGAAGGGAATCATAACACTATGTTTTATGAGCCGGGGGTTATTCAAATTGCTGAAAAACTTAATGCTAATGCAGTTATTAAAACATTACTTCATTTAATAACCATTATTTTGACGATTCATTGTGATTAATGACGTTAAAATTCTAAAATGTTTGAAAATTAATTAACTTGTTTTATTTTGGATGCATACAACGAAATGTCAATTATAATCTCTTAATTCTCTAAAAATGAATCTAAAAGATGAAGCTTTTTACTATTCGGTAAGAATATTTAAAAAAAAGACTTTACAGTTTAAAAGGGAAAAAGAATGGTACAACCAATGCCATAAGCATAAATGTATTTTTATACACATACCTAAAACTGCAGGTGTATCTGTTTCCGCTTCCCTACTTGGGAAGGGTATTGCAAATACGCCCGCCTTATATTATAAAGTCTTGTTTGGAAAAGAAGATTTTAATAATTACTTCAAATTTGCCTTTGTTCGCAATCCTTTTACGCGCTTAATATCCGCCTATGAATTTCTGCAAAGTGGGGGCGGTGGTCCTTATGATGAAAAAATTGTATCAATGATCAAGCCTTATAAATGTTTCGAAAATTTTGTAACGCAATATCTTAATCCAACCACAATTAAAACCGGCCGTTATTTCAGACCCCAACATTATTTTGTTTGTGATTCGAACAATAAGATGATGATTAATTACGTGGGGCGCTTTGAAGAACTTGAAAAAGATTATGAATTTATCAGAACAAAAATTGGAACAGGTGAACCATTAAAAAAATTGAATGTTACAAAAAACAAGAAATTTTCATTAGAAGAATATTACTCCAATAGTAAAATAATACAAAAGGTTATCTCAATTTATAATAAAGACTTTGAATTATTTGGATACTCTAAAGAAATCTCTGTTCTTACATAATCAATAGTTCATCTATTTTTCTTTACTACAAGAAGTATTAATGAATTGTGAGGGTTGAATTAAAAAAAATTATTGCAACAAACTGCGGTACGATTTTCACAGAATAAAGAAATAGTTGTCTCTGAAATATACAATTCAGATACAAAATAATCGAATGAATTTTGCAGCAAAGAGTATCTGAAGAAAGTAAAATAAAAGGGAAAACTTTTACTATTCTTTTATAATTTTTTGATTATAGATTACTTTGTTGTTTTGCATTACCTGTACAACATAAACACCCGGCTTAAGTTCTTTACCAAATTTTAGAGAGCCGCTGTTTGTAATTTGAGTTGTTAATAATTTTCCCTGTAAATCCGTTACACGAATTACTGAGGTAGCAGGTGAAGTTGTTGACATATTTAAGATGAATTCTTCTTTGGCTGGATTGGGAAATACACGTATTAAAGTTCCTGAACTTAGAAGAATATCATCTTCTTTGTTTGATGATAAGGTTTGATAGGTAAAGGAGCCATTAGAGTTTCCCTGAAGTACTTCAATATTACCATCGTTATGGAGATCAACCCAACGAAGCGGGGTGTATGTATATTTATCTGCAGATTTATGCTGAAAAATTGGTGAGTTGTCGTTGCCCAGGGCAAATTCAGGTCTTGTTTTTGTACCAATATTTTTATAATAAGTTGTATTAATGAACAGATCAATCAATCCATCCTGATCCCAATCTTCAAAAGAGACATTGTAAATACCCTTCCCAGACGCCAAGGACCGAAAAGGATCCCCGGAATTTGTAACATGTACAAAAACAGGCTCTTTCTCTGTTCCTGTATTTTTAAAATAATTCTCGCGTCCTGCTTCATCCACTACCAGGCAATCATAATCTCCATCTCCATCAATATCTGCAAAAGCAGGATTGGCAACACCCGAAGCTGAAAACTTTACCATGCTTAATGGATTAGTAGCCGCAGATTGTTTTTCAAATAGAGGATGGGTTGCACTTCCCGTATTTTTGTAATACATAATTGCACCAGTATATCCGTCACCTATAAAGCAATCGTAATCCCCGTCACCATCAATATCAATAAAGTAGGGAATGGAAAGCGTATTTGCCACTACTTTATTAAGCGGGTTAGCGATTCCCGTTATTTGTTTAAAAACAGGATATTTATAAGTGCCATCATTACGATAATAATAAATCTTTGAAAGTTCCCCGTTCGTGTATTCCCCACTAAAACAATCGAGATCACCATCTCCGTCAATATCTATAAAAAAAGGGTGGCTTTCCTTGTTTGAGGGAATAGAGAAATTTTTTAAGGGATTATTATGATTATTAATCAAAAAAACTTTGCGTTGGGCTGAAATATGAAAACCAAAAGCTATCAGTGGGACAAACACTGTAAAAATTTTGGTGAGCCGATCTTTAATAATTTTAGACGTTTTATACGATTTCATAAAAGACGAAATTTTTAAAGGCTATGACAATTCAATGCTCTATTTATTAAAACTTTTGAATCTTCAGCTACCTTTTTGTTTTAAAAAATTCTTTATCAATCTACGGCATTCAATGGTTGAAACAGTAATTCTGAACTAATACTAAGAACACTAAAACAAGTGGTGCTTGCGACGGTTCTAAGACCCTGCGCCCGGCGTTTAATGTCATTAAAGCTTCTGATTTTTGGATTCGTTGAAGGTCTTAATGCAGCATCTTTTATAGCCATAGTATCATTGGCTGCATTATTATCAAAATCAATAGCGCCACCGCTTCCGGCAGTTCCTGTTAAAAATCCTGAAAGGGTAGCTTCCTTTCCAAAAAAAACAGGATCGACATGAGTAAAATGAGTTTGCGTTTCTCCTGAATGACAACCTGAACAAGTATTGAATGAAAAGAAAAATCTGGCAGCGTTGTTTGTTATAAAAGTAGATGCGTTTGTTGAATCAGTGCCATTCCAAAAGTAAATTTTGGGCGGGAAACCTGTTGGAGAGTCAAGTATATGAGAGCTTCCTCCCAAAAACGGAACACCATTCCATGTGAGTGGAACAACATTAGTTTCACTGTTTATAGTAGTTGCATTTTTATTTACATAATCTACCATACGTTGAACGTCAGCATTAACAACCTTGGCATTATATTTATCGGCCGGAGCTTGTCCCACGACTTCTTGTTTAAGATTGCCTGTGGCGCTATCTAAGACAAATTGTCTCAATTCCCATCTTTTAGGATTTGTTGGAGCTAATGCTACTTCATTCGTACGCAACTGATCAAGTGAGCTTTGATTCGGCCTGGAAGTGTTTGTTCCGCAGAGAGTAAACTGGTCTGTTATATTCTGAAGAGCCTGATTATATTGACTACTGCCCAAGGGGAAATTTTTTAAATTCACCCATTGCTGAGCCCATGCTTTTCGCCCATCACAGGTACCGGGTTTGTTAATGCCATATTCAAAAATTACCGCCATATTTACTGCACGTGAACAATCACTTTTTATTACACAAAATACAAATCTGCCTTCACCGCAGGGGCTTCCGGGAATTGAATTAAGTGCCCCATCTCTTAAGTCAAACCTGTTTACAATTGCAGTTAATTTGAAGGGTGCAAACCGCATATCCAATTGCCCGGCAGGTGCACCACCGTTTTGGCTCTGATTGAGCCAGGCGTTAAGTATAAGACCTACAAGTCGTGGTTGAACAGAATCTCCATTTATCACTTGCCCCTTAGCAGAAAATTTGTTTAACCAGTTTTTTACAAAAGTAGAAAGCTGAGCATCTGTGGCTTTATGCGAAGGATCTGGAGATGCAAGCTCTCTCATTAATGTTCCAAAAGTCCATGGCCCGTTAACATTACCGATTTTCTTGCAAAGATTCCAGGTGCGTGTAGGATCTTCTACAACATTAGTATCGGTAATAATAATACTATTTCTTCTAATGGAATCAAGAGTTGTAGCTGTAGCAGCAGCAGTAACGGCACTACTGGTTGAAAGATCGGAGGAAAGAGCGTCTGTTAAACCTGATACTGAAACAGCTTCGTTTGCATCAAATTTTTGTACATCAAAACTTTCTGATGCATCAGGATCATAAACCATTATACGATGAATAAAGCGACCAGGTTTATAATTACTTTTTTTCATTTGCTCTGTCATATTTACCGCCTGTTTCCTGAATTCTTTTACATCTGCTGTTATTTTTGCAGTGTAAAAACCATCTCCTGCTTTTTTATCAAAGCCCGTCCCATCATCTCTAAAAACAATTCCTGATCCGTCCTCTAAGGTTAGAAATTGTCCGGAATAATTTTCTTTTGAATAAAAAGCCATCATTAACAAATGATTATTGTCGCCGGGAATTCTTTGAACAAGAACATCTTCAGCACCAGGAAACAGATTTGCATCTGGCAAATACCGTTCTTCATTTTCATTCATAAATGCAGGTATTTCATCATCTGCTAATTGAAAATGATTATAAAGGAAATCCGATGAAAAGGGAAAATTTGATTGTGTTTTTGAATTATTAAAATGACTCCAGGACAAAAACACCATTGACAAAATCACGAGCACTGCTGCCGGGTACTTTTTTACAGTTTTCATAACGTACAAAGAATTATAGATGTGTATAATAGGGTCTCATAGGAAGGCAATAATGAAGCCTTATAAAAGTACAGTAATATTTTAACTTTAGCAATTTTTTTTGTAAATTTATTTATACTGTTAATCGGGGGAATATGTAAATATGTAGGGGTTTCTTTAACAACTTTAAATTTGAAATCCTCATTCGGTTGAACCCCAATATTTGGAAATATTTGCATTAAAATCTTTAGGAAAAATTATCATCTTTCTTTAGGAAAAATTATCATCTTTTTTTCTTCATACAAACTTCCCTATTTTTCTTATTATTGTCAGTCGCCGGTTAATAGAGAAAGTGAAAAAGAAAAACCGCCTGGGTAATTCAAGCGGTTTTTGATTTTTACAATATCCGAAATTCAGAGATATCAAAACTTTTTTATTTTATCATTTTATTAATTTAAGTGTTTGAACATTTTTTCCCTGAGTTACTTTTAAAATATACACGCCTGGTAAGAAATTTCCTCCGAAACTATATTTTTGAGTAACGCTGCCTTTGGTGTGGTATATGTTTCTACCATTCATGTCAAATACATCGATTTCTGCTTCTTCATTATTTCTGCTTTGTATTAACAGGTTAAACTCTCTTGGGGCTGGATTAGGAAAAGCAAGTAATTTTAACTGTACTTTATTGTTCTCAACAATAGCGTTTGTAGTGCTGCTGGTTGTTACCAGGCTATTTGATACCAAAGAAGTTGCAGATTGTTTTATGAGAATGATAGAAGTATAAGGTGCCAAATTGATACTACTTGAATATAATGTATTATTTACATCAACATAACTGGCGTCCAGTGTAATTGTTTTGGTTTTATTTGTAGAGTTATATTCAAAACGAACATAATTATCAGGATTGGTTATTGTAACATCAGCTTCATATAATTGAATATTATCAAGATAGACAGTACTATCCTTGTCGTTAAATTCAAATATTATCTGGGCGCTGCTTTCGCTGACAGGAAATGAAAATAAAATGTCATTATCACTTCGTTTTGTATTCAGGGTGTAATATTTAACCGGCGTAATTGCATCATAAGGTGATGCACCCTGTCTTAAATAAATTCCAACAGAACCATTGCTTTTTGTACCCAGAGCACTATAGCGCAATATATAATTTTTAGAAGAACTTACAGCACCGATGTTTATAACAACATTTGTAGTGGTGCTTACCGTTGATGTAGCTTTATAAGATAACTTATAAGCACCTCCATCCAGTTTTCCGGAATTGTCCCATGATGAAACACACGTGCCTCCTTGATTGGTACAGAGAGTGCCAGTTATTTTATAATCATAGGTGCTGTTACTATACTTGTTCGCACTTAAAAGATTATTTAATACATATTCTGAAAGTGTCGTTGCTCCTGGTTTTGAATGCTGATCGTCTGTATAAGCCAATTTCCATCCTCCAATATCATAGCGTTGTGAATAGGTTAACCCATTTTTTATATACTTTGAATAAATTGAATTTTCTTTATTGAATGCCTGGGCATAATAATTACTATCAAAGGTGCCAAAATTATCAAGATCATTGTATAAGGATCTAAAACCACCAGTTTTCTGAACTAATTCCTGTGTGAAGAGTAGATTGTTCTTGATGTTGAGACCCCTAACAGCAGGCAGAGTAGTATCATCATAATAAGCGTCTATTTGACACTCCCTATTATTGAACACCGTATTGTTCTTCACAGTCATATTACGGTTATCATGCAGAAATATCCCTTTACCATTATATGCAACTGTATTGTTTGAAACTTCAATATTTGCAGAGTTACCATCACAGTAAATTCCATGTGTGCCATATATTGGGTGGTCTATATTAGTTTCAGAATATATAGTTCCTGCATCAGATACACCTCCATTCAATACTATGTTGCCGATTATTTTATTTCCATAAAAAGGTGTTGCTGTTAAATTACCATTTTTATCCCTTACATTATTCCATGTATAAATACCACCTCCGTCATTTTTTATAAAACAATAATTAGTTACATAATTATTTTTTATGAGGGTTGAATCTCCAAGCATAAACTTTATACCTGTATATCCTGTACTATCTACAATATTATTCGCAACAGTATTTTTTCCACCATTTGCAGTAATTCCCTGGTAAGTATTAGCTCCACTTTCACCCATACCTGCAAAAGTACCTGTCTTCTTAACTACACAATTTGTTACTGAATTACAGACATTAGTAGTTGGAGCCTGAAGAAAAATGCCATTGCTGTTACACCAGGTAACGGTGGTATTATCAACCTTTACAAATGATGCACCCTGGGTGAAAATTCCGGTACATCCGCCATAAAGAATATCACAATTATTAATATTGATATGTGAGCCGCCCAAGAAATAAAAAGCGTTTTTATTTGCCCCGGTGAACATGATATTGTCAAATGTTACATAAGTCCTGCTTTGCCCGGTAATACATAAATCCAGCGTACTGCATTGAACAGTATAAGAAGAGGGATTATTTGATCCAAAGTAGACGTCAAGCTTTTTTGTTTGTGGGTTATAATACCATTCACCAAATTGGTCGAGTGTATTGATATGGTCTTGAAAAAAGAACCCATACCCATTTATAGGCACATAAGACGAAACCTTTGTATACGATACTGTTGTAGATGTTTGACTAGTAATTATACATCTGTCAAATATGTCGCGCTGTGCTCTTATTACTACTTTGCCGCCTGTAAAATTTGGAATTCCTGAGATTTGATTGCTGGTAATGGAGGTTTGCCCGCTGTGTGATTGATAAGTCAGGTAACCACTGTTTGCAGCGTTAGCATTTGGATATCTTCCCATTTGCTGAACATTTCCATTAAGTGTTACCATGTTAACAGCAGCACCTGCATTGGAGATAACAGAACTTTCATAGATTCCTCCACCTAATGAGGTCCATCCGGATAAAGTAACAAGTTCAGTTATAACGGGTTTATTACCACTCCCGTATGCCCCAAGAATAATCGGAGAAGATGAGGTTCCTGATGCACTTATGGTAACACTTCCATAAAATGTATCACCCCTTTTTAATAATACCGAATCTCCCGGTTTAAGATTTGCAAAAAGAGAGTTTAACTTATTCAATGTTTTCCATGGAGTACCAGGACTTTGCGCCTGAGTTGCCGTACGCGAATCATCACCTTGTGAAGTCGAAAAGTAATAGTTGGCTGCCATAGTTGGAACACTTGTTAAAGCTGCAGAGATAAGCAGTGCAATCGCTAAGCGATTGAATAAACGATTTTTCATAAACAGTAGATTTAGGATGATGGATATTGATTTTAATTGGGCTTAGGTTAACATTTTTTGTACCAAAAAAGAACAGATGGATTAAAAGAATATTAAGGGAAATTATATTTCCTGATTATGGATTAAGTAATCTTATAATTGTATTATATGTTGGAATATACGTTCAGCAAAATCAAGAAACTTCTCTTAAAGATTTTTTAGAGGAAAATGATTGTAAGTGATGGAAGTTGAACTTTTAAAAAAATTTGAATAGTTAATCTGTTGTTTATATCTTTATTGGGTCTAATATACCGTATCCCTCTATCCTATCTATAAACAGCAATTAAGTTTATCCTATTGATTTTACCGCTATTATTTTTACTCATTTATCATCAACTTAAATTTTGCTAATGAGAACCAGGTTTGTGCTGCTCATTTTAGGCATGTTTTTATTGTTTTCGAACATCTTTGGACAATCTCTTAAGTTTAATGGAACCAATAATTACGTAGACATTACGAATAATGCTGCCTTACACTTACAATCTTTTACCTTAGAAGCGTGGATAAAAATTGAAGGAACGGGAACAACTACAGGAACTGGAAATGGAGGGTTTGCTGCTTCAACGGTGGTATCCATTATTTCTAAGGGAAATGATGAAAGCGGAGTGATCGGCGGGGGTTTAAATTATTTTTTGGGTTACCGGCCTTCCGATATGAAATTGGTGGCTGATTTTCAGGATAACTCCACTGTTTCAAATCACCCTGTTGTAAGCAATGGCACTTTAACTAACTGCAATTGGATGCATGTTGCAGCAACTTACAATGCAGCCAGCAGTACCTGGAAACTTTATATAAACGGAACACCGGACGCGACAGTATTATTACCGGGCAGTTTTAGGCCAAACTCCTTAAGCAATGACCCTGCTTCTATTGGCACTACGCTTAATTCCACCGGTATTGCACAGGGTTTTTTCAATGGAAAAATTGATGAAGTAAGAATCTGGAACATAGCAAGAACAGATGCGGATATCCTTGCCAATTACAAATCAGAAATTCTAAACGGAACAAGTCTTGTTGCCCGTTATGGATTTAATGAAGGTTCAGGAATAACAGCTATCAATTCGATAGCATCAGTGAGCAATGGTTCACTTGTAAATGATCCCGAATGGACCAACGGCTTTAACCAGGCAACCGCAATTGAATTTAACGGTATAAACAATTATATATCCTTTAGTAAAGCCGATGGAACTTCTGGTACCGAAAAATTAAATACCGCATCGTTTACGCTGGAAGCATGGATAAAATCCGAGGGAACCGGCGTTACTGCTACCACAGGTACAGGTGGAATAGTTGCTGTTCCCATAGTTACAAAAGGGCGGGGAAATGCTGAGTCTCCTTCTAATTTAAATCTCAACTACTTTTTAGGTGTTGATAAAAATAAAAAATTAGTAGCGGATTTTGAAGATAGTTTAGGTTCTAATCATCCTGTTATAAGTAAAACATTAATTCCTGATAATATCTGGACGCATGTGGCAGCCAGTTATGATTCTGCTTTAGCAACATGGAAACTTTATATCAAGGGGGTTTTGGATACAACTAAAATTATAGGCAATAATATATATCCGGTAAGAAACAGCATTGAACGGGCTGCTATCGGAAGTGCCCTAACTGCTAACAACACCCCTCAGGGCTTTTTCAATGGGAAAATAGACGAAGTAAGAATATGGAAAGTAGCAAGAACTGATGCAGACATCTCAGCTAATTATAGGTCAGAACTCTCAAATGGAACAGGTTTAATTGCAAAGTGGGGATTAAATGAAGTTTGCGGAACTTCTATTACCAACGCTGTTTCGGGTAAAACCGGTACTTTTAATGGAACAGGACCTTTATGGACAAAAGGATTTAGTTTACCTCCCAATCTCCCTTCAAATCCTTCGCCTGCAAATAATACCACCTCTCAAGTAAGTAATACTAATCTTTGTGTAACAGTAAGTGATCCTGAAAATGACAAATTACGTGTAAGACTTTACGGAAAAAAGAAAACTGTAAACAAAAAGTTTACAATTATTTTATTGCCGGATACACAATATTATACTGCCGAACCTCAGGGTACCAATGGAGGAAGCAATAGTATCTTTAAAAGCGAGACAAATTGGATCATCAACAACAAGGCACAAAGAAATATTGTTTATGTAGGACACTTAGGTGATTGTGTGCAAAATGGAGATAGTAAAGAAGTGGAATGGAAAAGGGCTGATACCGCAATTAAACCACTTGAAGATCCAAATCTCATAGGGTTACCGGAAGGAATTCCTTATGGAGTTTGTGTTGGAAATCATGATCAAACACCTTTGGGAACCCCCTCTGGTTCAACCAATTTTTTCAATCAATATTTTGGTACCGCCCGCTTTAGTGGACGCTCTTATTATGGTGGGCATTTTGGAATAAATAATGACAATTTTTATCAATTGTTTAGTGTAGGAAACAAAGACTTTTTAGTGATATATTTTGAATATGATCTTACAACTGATTTTACTGCATCGGGTAAGGCGTTAGACTGGGGAGAAAGCATTATCAAGAGTTATCCCAACCGAAATGTAATTGTTTTAAGTCATTATGTTTTAAATGCAAATGGTTCCTTTACCACACAGAGTTTCGCTATTTACACAAGGTTTAAAAAATATCCTAACTTTAAACTTATGTCCGGGGGACATGTTCCGGATGCCGAAGCAATGAGAAAAGATACATATAAGGGCAATACAGTATATACAATTCTATCAAACTATCAAAACAGGGCAAATGGTGGATATGGTCTCTTGCGCATTTACGAGTTTGATACAGCAAATAATAATATAGGCGTTCAAACTTATTCGCCTTACAGAGATGCTTATGAAACAGATGCTAATAGCCAGTTTAACTTAGGGGTAAGCCTGATTTCCAATCCTAACTTTGTTTCTGCAGATACATTTCACTTGATAAGTGAAGTGACCGATGTAAGTTCAGGTTCTAGTCCATGTATTACATGGTCCGGTTTAGAAGAAAATACAGATTATGAATGGTATGCGGAATTATTTGATGGGGAAAACAAAATCACTGGTCCAACCTGGTCTTTTACAACTCAATCATCCGGTTTAAATACTATTAGCAGTACTAATAATCAGTTATCGGAAAAAAGTGTTCAACTGCAACCTTCAAACGGATTTACTATGTATCCAAATCCAAACAGTACAAACAAACTAACACTTTCTTTCAATAAAGAAATAAAAGGAAAAGTATTTTTAGAAATATTTAGTATGATGGGTAATCTGCTCGTTCAAAAAACTTTTATCAATATAAATAATTCTGTAAGTTTTGAATATAATCTTCCAAGTGGAACCTATACTGTTTTAGTACAGACAGAAAAGGGAAGAGAAGTAAGAAAGCTTGTAATAATAAGATGATTCTTTATTAATAAAATTGTTAGCATTACCAATAATTTTAATAAGATGAAAACAAAAAAGGCTGCTCATTGCCTTTAATTTTTCTTCCTGAAAATCTTTTTCATAATGATTTAAATTTCCTGCTTATGTGGCGAAAATTTTTATTCTTATATATCCTGTTGCTTTTATTAATTTTAAACAGCTCAGCGCAAACTCTGTCGAAAGAGTATCACACTTTTTCTTTTGCAAAAAAGTTACAGACAGTACATTTTAATTTACCGCCTAATCTCCCCCAACGTCTTTTTCCTGTTAACCATGGTTACTCCTTTACAACCAATACTAATCTTTCCATAACAGTTACTGATCCGGAAAATGATAAACTGCGTGTAAGATTTTATGGAAGAAAAAAGAATACTACTACTACTACTACTGGAAAATTTACAATTATTTTACTACCGGATACACAGTATTATACTGCAGAGCCACAGGGAATGTATGGCGGAAAAAACAGTATGTTTAAAAGCCAAACTGCCTGGATCGCTAACAACAGGACACTCAAAAACATTGTTTATGTTGGCCACTTAGGTGATTGTGCAGAGCATGGAGATTATTATGAAGTGGAATGGAAAAGAGCGGATACAGCAATGAAGAAACTTGAAAACCCAACTCTTACCGGATTATCAGAAGGTATTCCTTACGGCGTATGTGTAGGAAACCATGATCAAACACCCTCTGGAGATCCAACAGGCACTACTAAGTTTTTCAATAAATATTTTGGTGCTGTACGTTTTCAGGGAAAATCTTATTATGGGGGGCACTTTGACTCTAATAACAACAATAGCTACCAATTATTCAGTGCAGGGGGTATTAATTTTTTAGTGATTTCATTAGAGTTTAATCCAACCACTGCTTTTAAGGCAAGTGGCGGACCATTGGATTGGGGTGAAAACCTGATAAAGAACCATCCCAACCGGAAAGTAATTGTATTAAGTCATTATGTTTTGAATAGCGATGCAACATTTAGTTACCAAGGACAGGCTATTTATAACAGACTTAAAGTTTATCCAAATTTTATGCTTATGTCAGGCGGACATGTCGTTGTTGGTGAT
>WNGE01002357.1_pt1 | contig 24068 bp, 22 predicted proteins | sample 5400651 | NCBI WGS metagenome assembly WNGE01 (sample SAMN13153370, study PRJNA577476) | soil metagenome | isolation source: 60 cm soil or saprolite under grassland replicate 2 | place: USA:California | collected 2016-06-15
AGTTAATGTTCAGCGCCGTGAGAACCAAAGCGCCACTCAAGGCCAATACAACACCGCCCAGGATCCGTTTACGCATGGCTGCCTAGTGAGTCTCCCTCCGTGGCTTCAAATGCCGATTTGAATCGAGTGCCGAACGAAACGCAAGCGCTCACCACGAATCACAGGCGCGCCGCATCGGAGTCGCATAATTCACCGCAGAGGCGCGGAGGTCACCAAGGGCGGCGAGTCTGAAAACAAAAATTCCGCGAACGCTGTGCCTCCGCTTCCTAACGGGAACTCAAGAACCGATTTGTAAGATCATGGAAGTGGCGCTGCTAAAAGTCGGCAGAGATCCGGCGTTCCGGAAGAATTGGGAAGACGTGGTTCTGAAAGGAAACGCTTTCGGCAGATGTTTACCGGCAAAGAAATTTTCGAAGCGGAGTTAAAGGGGCGCAGTTAAAGGGGACGTAAACCTTTTCTTGTTTGTCTACATTTCCGGAATTCCGGAAACGTGGGAGTTCGTTGGTTAGGTGAGGCGAGTCAATACTCAGATTCCCGATCCTGACTGATCGGCACATGCTTAAGCGATCATTTTCCCCGAGGCGATCGCAAAAGCGGGCACGTACATCGTCACGCTCAAGTGCGAAGGAGAAGCGCTGCCCGAGTCCCACCGCGCCCATCTCGTGGTGGGCTTTAAGCCATAGCGAGTTGCGTTAGCGGCGACGCCGGGGCAAGCTTTAACAAATCAACTAAGATAGTCGCGTCGTAGACGTCTGACTCTTTTGCTTTCCCCCTCGAACGAGTGACCCGCGCGGTGATACGTTTTGTCTGAAATGCAAGATTGAAGAATCGATCCTCTAAAGATCGCCGTTCAATCTGAAAACAGCAAACGGAAATTCCTGACCTCAACAACGAGAAACCATGAAGCAAGCAGAATCGCACGGGCCGCACGTTAGCGCGTTGGCTCTGTTCCTTACGTTCTCTCGGATCAGTCTCTCCGGCTTCGGCGGTGTGCCGTTTTGGGCGCGACGCGTGCTGGTCGAGCGAAAGCGCTGGCTCACGGAGCAGGAGTTCGTGGAACTTTTGTCGTTGGGACAGCTCGCGTCCGCAGCCGCAGGGTTCCTGGGCTGGCCATGCTTGGTGGTAATCGCGCTGGGCGCGTTGCAGCAGCGCTACGGCGCCCTGCCACCGGTGCAGCGGGCGCTCGCGGGCATGTTGCCCGTAGCAGTGGGACTGCTGCTCGCCACCGTCATGAAGATGGGGACGTTGCTGCCGCGGCAATGGCGCGCGTGGCTGTTCAGCATTTTGGCCTTTGTGGGCGTCAGCGTGTTGCATTGGCCGCTGCTGGTGGTCATGGGCTCCCTCGCGCCGTTGGCCGTCGCTGCAGCATGGAAAGGCAAGGACTGATGGACCGCCCCGACCTCGGTGCGCTGTTTCTGCAGTTCCTGGTGCTCTCGTTCCTGGCGATCGGCGGTGCCCCGACGGTGCTGCCGGACATTCACCGCTACGTGGTCGAGGTACACCATTGGATGACGAGCGCTCAGTTTGCCGAGCTCTACGCACTGGCGCAGGTGGCCCCCGGCCCCAACGCCATGTTCGTCACCCTCATAGGTTGGCGGGTGGCGGGGTGGGCGGGTGCGGCCGCGACCACGCTCCCACTGCTCGTGCCAGCCGGCACCCTCACGCTGCTGGTCGGACACCTGCACGCGCGCCATCCCAACAGCGCGCTCGCTCTCGCCATCCGCCGCGGCTTGACGCCGATCACGATCGGGCTAATGCTCGCGAGCGGGTGGATATTGATGCGCGCAGTGGACCATGACTGGCGCGGTTACCTGCTCACGCTGGTCACGGTAGTGTTGGTCCTGCGCACTCCCATGGAATCCGCTGTGGCTGCTCGCCGCTGGGGCACTGGCGGGCATAGTCGGGCTCGTCTGAGCACCCCAAGGTCGCTGGATGGCCCGCTGCGTTCGCTATCCCGCTTCGTGAAGGTCGCCTCCGGGGTAGGCCGTGAGTGAGAGACAACGGTGCCCGTTTCCACGTTTCCGGAATTTCGGAAACCTGGGAGTTCGTTGGTGAGGTGGGCGAGTCAACACTCAGACCCCCGATCCTGATCGATCGGTATATGGCTAAGCGATCGTTTACCGCGTGATTTGTTTAAAAGCCCCCGAACTCAAGAACCGTTTCGCAATGGCAAGATCAATGCGAAGCTGCTCCGACGCCACGTTATGCTGAACGGGCGAGCCGTTACCGACCAGCTTTGTCTCAAAAGATGAGCGCTTTAGGCAATAGCGAGGAAAAATTAGTATTGTGTCTCCGGAATTATCTCCGCGGCGGGCTAATAGGCTCCTTTTGATTTTTTTTGACGAGACAGGTGAGTCATTTTAGCTTGTTCACACTATTATGGCCAAAGACAAAGGTAATAATATACTTGACTGACCATCGTACTAAACTTTGTTGCTGGCCCTAATTGTCGCTTTTCTGACATTATCTATTCCTGTTGACAGCTGCGGGTGATTCTTATCTATTCGACCTTGTGAATCTCCGCGACCATCCGCTGATGAGCTACCGGGGTGTACGGAACTGGCCTCCGGTGTGGACGCTCGCAAGAAATCGTAGCGTCAGGACTCTCATGGGAGAAGTCGGAGTTTTGAAGTACGTACACTCCAATAGTTTGATGTCTAATAAATGTTTTTTGGTAATCGATTTTGAAGAAGAGACCTATATCGGTAGTCTAATTTTCAAGGACCACGCTTTTTGCGGTCAAATCTCAAATCTCTTGCGTGACCACGTTGGTCGCCCAATTGAAGAGATCGGCGACTTGGACGTGTCGTATCTTGTGTAAGCCGAGCTTTCTCTTAGCCTTTTCTCGGTTGTACTTGTCGAGCTTCGCCTGAAGCTCTTTGCGGGGAACAGCAAGCAACCGCTTGGTAAGCTTCTCAAATCGCTCCTCAAGTTGAGGTGGTCGCCGACACATTCCCGGAATTTTAGAGCGCCGTGTTCACGCCAGATCCTGCCCGCCTTCTGCGATGCGGCGGTAGGCCTGCAGTTTTTTTGGGGACGGGCAAGACAAACCATCGACGTATCGCATTGATATCCTCCATAGTACGTTGAGTTTTTTATCTACGGCAGATGAGTCATTTGAGTTATTTTTTGTGCCTTGAGGCTACGCTCCAGTAGGCGAACTTCTCCCAGGTGCTCCGCACACGCGGTGAATGCCTCGGTGGGGCCGCGCCATCGCAGCTCGTCCACATCGCGGAACAGACGCGCATCACTTCTGAGCGTTGCCAGATCCTTGAAGAGTAGCGCCAGCTCGCGGCTGTCTCCCAGTACCGCCGGTGGAAAGCCCTCTATGATGCCGTGTCGGTTCAGGAGACGTGCCGCGGTGATCGGACCGATCCCCGGAATACCTGGATATCCGTCCGCGGTGTCGCCGACGAGAGCGAGGAAATCGGGAATCAAGATGGGCTCCACCCCGAACTTGTCGCGAACTCTTTCTGCATCGCGGATCTTCTGACTTCTGCGGTCAACCTGCACGACGCGGTTGCCGCGGACGCATTGCGCCAGGTCCTTGTCGGGTGTCCAGATGCAGACTTTCTCTACACCATCGCTTTCGGTTGCGATCTGCGCCGCGGAGGCAAGCGCGTCGTCAGCTTCCAGCTCGGTCATGGGCCACAGAGCCACACCCATAGCGGCGAGAGCTTCTTCGAGAGGGTGGAATTGCGCGAGGAGTGCGGGCTCGATGCCATCCCCGGTCTTGTAGCCGGACCAGATACGATTGCGGAAGGACTCGATGACGTGATCGGTTGCCACACCGACGTGAGTTGCTCCGGTCTCGATCATCTGCAACACCGTATGCAGGACGCCGATCACGGCGCCGAACGGCCGATCGTCGCCCTTGTTGAAGCGGCGAAGGCCGTAGAAGTGGCGGAACAGCTCGTACGTGCCGTCTATGAGATGAACGATCATGCGTTTGTCGCCGCAGCCTCCTCGACATGTCAGTGTTGCAGTGCGGTCAGACTTTTACAACTCAACTTTTGGTCTTTATCGTTTATCTTCATGGAAAACGCGCCGGTAAAATGCGACGGTAAAAGGCAACGTCTTCGCAATCAAGCAGCAGCGGTGACCCCTAACCCCAATGAACCCTAACCCCAAAGTGATCGCTTCCTCCAGACCGGCTGGACCGGCGTGAGAATTTGCTTTTGAGTTCCCCCGTCGCTTGATAAGGAGAATAGCGCGGCATGAAAAACGTCGAACAAGAGCTTATAGGGACAGCGCTACCCTATTGGGAAACTGAAGCTACGATCGTTCGGCGATTTTTCAAGAGCAAACCGACGCGGGAGGATCATATTTTTTGGCTCAAGGCTCAGCTGTGGAAAGAGCTTCATCCGGTCGACGGGTATTTCACCGGGCTGCAGACGGAACTGAACAATCTAGTAGCGAGTTTTCCTGAGATCGACAAGACCATCGGGCGGCACCGATATCACTCGCTTCTCGAACAGCTCACGCAGGAGTTCAATCACTACGTGCTCATGGCTGACATTCTTGAATATCTTCTGGGCCATCCGGTTTCCGCGGAGGATACTTTTCAACTCCCGCAGGAGAAAAAACTCGGTGATATACGTAGAGCTTATGCGAATTCAAGCTCAGCCGTCGATAAATCCGCCGTGCTCGTCACCGAAGGCGGCGGCGCTCGGATGTTTCGCGAAGGAAGAAAGCTAAAAGGCGGCCGGCTCGAAAGAATGATCGCCAGCGCGATGGAAGTCGTCTATCAGGACGAGAAGAACCACTATAAAGAAGCCGCAAGGGAAGCCGCAGGCGCAGTCCAGAACAAGCAGGACTTGGCGCGAATGAAAAAGGCGGTGCATGAAGTGAGCCGCCAACGAGTTTACATGCGCAATGAGATGTTCAAGGAACCCCTGACGAGCGACGAAATCAAAAGCTGCCTGGCATCTCATATGCCTCGAGTAATCGACTAACTCGTCACGCTCTTAGGGATTCGATTTTGAGTTAGGCAAGTTGAGTAAGGCTGATACCCATACACAAAATGGTCAAAAATCAGAAAGTTCCAAAGAAGGCGGTTTCGGATTTGTTTCGCCGACGTCTTGGCGCGATAGACTTTCTTGCAGTCGTTTTGATCAACATTGGGAGAGTTAGAATCTAAACATGTTGAAACCGATCGCCGTTCTCGCTCTGATCCTTGGACTGTTGACCCATCCCCTTTCGGCTGGTGCCGCCGCTGCGCCCAAGATTGTCCTCGCTCACGGCGCGCTCAACGCGCGCATCGCGCCGCTGTGGATCGGCCACGAACAAAAATTCTTTGCTAAATACGGCGTCGACTCGACGGTCATTCTAGTGCGCCAGATTCAAATCATGGTAAGCGGTCTGGGCACCGGAGAAATCGATATCGCCTTGACCTCAGGAAGCACGCTGCTGGGCGCAGCCGCCGGCGGGCTCGACGCCAAGATGGTCGCCGCCCTCAACGCTAGAGTCGCTTACGATTTAGTGGCGGCGCCGGCGATAAAGACCACCAATGATTTGCGCGGCAAACGTTTTGGCATTCAAGCCTTCGGCGGCGGACTTTGGATGGGCGCTATGCTCGGACTGGAATCTTTAGGTCTCGATCCGCAGCGCGATAATATCAATGTCCTTCAAATCGGCGACCAGTCCGTAATAGCGCAGGCGCTCGAAGCGGGAAGCATCGATGCCGCCGCTCTCGATGGCGTCTTTAGCCGCAAGCTTAAACAGAAAGGATTCAACATATTGGCCGAGTTCAGCCAGGCCAACATTCCAACCATCGGCCTTGGCCTCGTCGCCAAAAACGCGTTTATCCGCGAGCGCCAAGATGCGCTCGAAGGAGTTTTGAGAGGCCTGAGCGAGTCGGTCGCGTTCATTTTAAGCCCCAAGTCCAAGCCGGTGGTTCTGAAAACGATCATGCAGCACCTACGAATTAGCGACGCTGCGACCGCGGAGGAGGGCTATCAGGATCTGGTTACGGGGCTCGAAAGAAAACTTTCTCCGTCCATTGAAGGCCTGCGCAACACGCAACGCCTGCTAAAGCCGCGCAATCCCAAACTGGAAACCATCAAGGTTGAAGAGCTGATTGACGACCGAATCGTTCGAAGGCTGGAGGAGAGCGGATTTATCAGCCGCCTGCAGGCGACGTACGGAATCAAATAGGCACTGCATTACCGCTTGAGGAGAACACACTGAATGAAACCCAACGGAGATTGCCTGCGCGGTTGGCAGGAGTGTGCAGCACGTGAGCACCGTGCTCGACGCTCTGCGCCTGGCCGAGGTCGTGCGCTACGACACCGATGGGAAGCGCAACTGATACCGGCTCAAACATCCCAGGTTCCTCCCGTCGTGGTGCCACGACAATTCTTAGGGTCTTGTCCTGGTAGAAAGGCGCGCTCTGCGAATCGGCCGTCGAGCACGGAATCAAAGAGATCAACCAGAAGACAATCAGGCTCTTATGTGCCATCGTTTTACTCCCTGACGGCTGGAAACTTGTCCAAGGGCGGAAGCTTGTCTTCCCAAGCATCATGTTTCGATAACGCTTTATCCTGTACCACAAGGGCCTATGGCAAAGAAAAATTACGGTATCGTTTGTGAGTAGGAAACCGCGGTCGGTCGAGCCGGCGAGCCATACTTGAGACTAAGGTTGTGACCCGGAGAAGAAATTAAACGAGATACCCGATTGCCCTGATGAATTTGGATCGAAGATCGTCGAGCGAGCTGATGATTCGATATTTTTCGCAGATTATCCGGAAGTCAAAGTCTGCCCTAATTGCTCGCTATGCAATTTGAGTTTTTCTCGTTGGCCACTGCCGACAACCGCGGTAAGAACCTGATGGCGTTGTCACCAAGCAACTTGACCTTGGCGCTCTCTGGCATAGGCTTCTCCCAGATCAGCGGCACGGCGTTCGGCCATGCACTGCCATGATGCGGATAATCAGTAGAGAACAGCCAGGGGTGCTCGCCTAAGATCTCGACGGCGTACGCTATGTGCTTCTCTCCAGCCTCGACTGAACAGAAGAGATTACCATCCTTTAGGATTTCTGAAGCCGTACGCTTCATCTTCGGAGTCTGCGGCGAGCCGGGCTTGTAGCCGTCGTCCAGCTTTTCGATCATGTATGGCATCCAGCCACCGAAGCTCTCGAACAAGCCGATCCGAAGCTTCGGGAATAAATCAAAGACACCGCCGCCGACCAAAGCGGCCAGCGCGTATTGTCCCCCGATGCTGTGGTAGAGGCCGTTGGGAGCTTCTATCCACGGAGTAAAAGGAGGTCGGTTCGCGCCTCCATGAACCCACAATGGCATGTCGAGTTCCTCAGAAGCTGCGTAGAGGGCATGGAGGTCCGGATTATCGAGCATGCGGCCATCCGGGCAGGCGCGGGGTATTTGCAGTCCGGCAAAGTGCGGGTCGTTCTTGGTCCAGTACTCCAACTGCGCGATCGTCTTCGGAATGTCCCGCATAGTGGAGGCCCCTATCCACCAAAGACGCCCGCCGGCATCAGCGCAATAGTTGCTCATGAATCGATGAAAACCCTGGTGTAGGGCGCTCTCGAAACCCACGTCGCGCAGCGCGCAAAAGCTGTCAGCCGAGCTCGGGAAGATCACACTGATGTCGACATCGGCGGTTTCCATGTCGCGCAGGCGAATCGCCGGGTCCCAATTGCAAGCGGGGTCGATCCGGATGCCAGCATTCGTCGACGCCCGATCACCTGCAATGGCTGCCTCGGAACGCGAGTTACGGTTCCCCTGAACCTCGTATGCGTCATAGACGCCTAGAGGACGGGCCGGAACCGCCGGCCAAAGAAACTCGGAGAAACCACGATCTCCCGCCCGTTGCTTAAGCGCATTTGCCGCTTCACTAAACCGCCGGTACGTCTCGCAGTATTTCGGGTCAATGTATTCTTTGTAGGTCCGGTCTAGATCCCAGTACTGCCGGATGTGGGAGTCTGTGTCGATAACCAGATGTCCGTTGTAGCTCATCAGTCGGCTCTGAATGGTACCTTATATTGGCCTCGAGATTTTCTCTTGGGGTCACGGCCCGCAGAAATTCAAAAACTCATGGCGGATAGTATTGGGCAACGGGACATCATGTCAACAGCAGGTATCCGAGACAACGCTCTAGCTCTATCCGCACCGAAAGCAGCTTCTTGCCTTAACTATTAGTCTAGTGCCGTAGCGAGTTGCGTTATCGAGGTCACGGAACAGAAGGCAGACGTTCGTCGCTGGCGCTTTGCGAGCAATTCTAGTTAGTCAACAAGGTCAGCTTGATCGCCCGGCAGTGTATTGGGCCAATCGTTCCCCTCTGATAAGATCAGTGACTTGCCGAATTTGCATGTTTGCATCAGCTGTGATGCCGTCCCCATTCCCGTAACGCTTTCAGCACCGGGCCTAGGCTCTTTCCCTTTTCGGTGAGGTGATACTCAAGTCTGGGCGGATGTTCGCTGTAAACCCGCCGGGCGATCAGGCCGTGTTCTTCCATGGCTTTCAAGCGGGCGGACAGTGTATTGGGAGCAACGCCAGCGAGAGACTCCTGAAAATCCTGAAATCTCCGTGGTCCCTGCAGAAACAAGTCCCGCAGCAGTAAGATTGTCCACCGTTCGCCGATAATGTCTAGCGACCGGGCAACCGGGCAACTCTTTTGTCGGTACGACCTCGCCATAAAAAAAATTTACCCCATTGACATCAGATTTGCAATTAACTACTAAAAATATAGTAACTACATAAAAGGTACCTAAACGGTTTTCTTATGCCAGTCAAGGAAGGAAGGTCACTCATGAAAAGCTTCGTTCGCTGGTTGTTCCCGCTGCTTATAGGTGGTGCTTTGCTCGGATCGCTTGCTGCAGGAGGAAGCGGTGTTTCTTCTCCTGCTACCTCGCGCCGACCTGAGCTCGATTACTTCAAAGCCGTAAATCGCGCGGAGCCGCCGCGCGACCCTCAGCTGCTCTTTTTGCTGATGGGCCAGTACGCGAATGCCAATATGCACCGTGACGGCATCGAGTTTTTCTCAACTCTCATGAAAGAGTTCGAACCGCGCCTATCGGACAGCCAGAAGTCCCTATATCTCGCCGCGATCGGACTGTTGCGAGCCGGGCATTCGAACGCGGTGCCATTCTTTAGCAGAATCGGATGGGTCAGAGAAACGATCGGGATCTTAGAACAGGCAAACCAGTTATCCGGGGGACAGATTTTTGTTGTCCGATGGATATCAGGGGTGGTCTATGCCCAACTTCCCGCCATCTTCAATCAGAGGAAGGCGGCGTTAGCTGACCTCACTTGGTGTGTCGAGAACTCTGATAAAGCACCCCATGCCGGATGGTTAAGAGAAGTCTATTTCCGGCTCGCGGACCTATACCGACTGGGCGGCCGCACAGCAGAGGCGCAGGAGTATCTACGCCTTAGCGGATATGCAGACTTCGAGAAGCCCGTCACACTCACGACGCCTTTTGCCGAGGATTTAGCAACGGGGCATACGTTTTCTCCAAAACGCATCGTGGAGATAGTGCCGGGCAAAGTGTACGCGTTGTCAGGCTACGAGTTCACCGAATACTACTTTGTGGTTTCGGATGACGGGCGCGAGTTGATCGCTATTGATGCCGGCACGCGACCTGATTCCGCACAAGCGGCCTACGAAGCACTTCGCGCGTATGCGCCTCGATTGCCCGAACTGACAGCCGTTGTGATTACGCACGCCCACTGGGACCACGTCGGAGGGCACAAGTACTTCCGCAGCCTCAATCCTCGGCTGAAGTTTTATGCCCGAGAGAACTACCACGAAGAGCTCTCTATAGTGCTCAACGCCCCCGGTCTTTTCGGCCAGCGTTTCTTCGGGAGCCGGTTCAATTTGGAAGATGTTCGGAGTTTCAAACCCGACGTCACGATCGATCGCCGTACGGAGCTAAAGATCGGCGGAACGCGAATCGAATTCATCCCGGTGCAAGGCGGAGAAACCAACGATGCACTTTTCATCCATCTTCCCGATTACGGCGTGATGTTTGTCGGTGACTTCATCATGCCCTATCTTGGCGCCCCCTTTGTTGAAGAGGGAAACCTGAATAGGTTGCTCGATGCAATCGATATCGTGACGCAGAAAAATCCGCGGTATTTGCTTCACGGTCACGAGCCGTTGACCCGTTTATTCGCATCTCCAAGCATGCTGGGAAATCTAAAGACCCATCTCGCATGGCTGCGTGAACAAGTCCTGGCTGCAATTCGGCGGGGAGAGGAACGGGCGGCGATTCAGCAGGCCAATCTCATTCCTCCCGGGCTTCTCAGCGGCGACCCGGACGCTCACCTGCCGTATATCGTGATGCGCGAAAACGTCATCAATAGAATCTACGACCAAAATGTCGGCTACTGGCAGCCAGATCTGCAAGGCGTCGATTATCTTAGCCGCGCCGATCGGGGCTCCATCTTAATCGACTATGTTGGCGTGTCGGAGCGACAGCTCGTCAACGCTATAAAGCACATGATCGCGGATGGGAAGTACGAGCTCGCGGCGACCACGCTCGAATGGACCAAGGATAGATTCGCAGGAAGCAAGTCCCTCGATGAAGTTACGCGCTTAACCTACCTGAAGCTCATGGAGAAATATCAGGAATTCAATCCGTTCAAGTTCATCATCTACTCGGGAAAGATCGGCGCCCGAGTATCGCAAATGGATTCAAAAGAGCAAATTCCCCAGCCGGCGACTGCCCAACCAAACAGTCAGTGAAAACTGGCCTACTGGCCTGGAGTGTTGTCATGAAAACGTTCGTCGGTCCATTCTCATGAGCTATGCCTTCCGCCGTGCCTGACACAATTGAACGCTACAGCCCCACATTTAGCCCCAAAAGAAAAATGTCCGTTGCCGTGCGCCTCAAACGTTCTAAGATTAGAAGTAACCAACCAAGGAGGAATTACCATGAGCCAATTTGTATATCTTTACCGCGGTGCGGAGCGCGCCAGATCCCCTGATAAAATGCAGGAGATGATGCAGAAATGGATGACCTGGATGAAGCAGCTTACTGACAAAGGTCATATCAAGGACCCAGGCCAGCCCCTCGAACATACTCAAGCTAGTCAAAGGCAAGCAGAAGACAGTGACAGACGGGCCGTTTGCCGAGACCAAGGACATTGTCGGCGGCTACACGCTGATCGAAGCCCGTGATCTGGACCAAGCGGTGGAGTTTTCCAAGGGCTGTCCGATCTTTGAGGTTGAAGGTGCGGTGGAAGTACGGCCAGTCATGAAAATGAACATGTGATAGATCCCAGCGATCATCTGTTTCGGCGCGAAGCGGGGCGCATGGTCGCCACCTTGACGCGCGTCTTTGGAGTCCACAACCTCGCACTGGCGGAAGACGTCGTGCAAGACGCCTTCTGCCGTGCGCTTGAGGTGTGGAAATTCCGCGGACTGCCGGAGAACCCCTCTGCGTGGCTCATGGCCACCGCAAAGAACCGCGCTCTCGACGTCCTGCGGCGCGAGCGCACCGCGCGCACTTTCGCACCGGAGCTAGGGCAGCTGCTCGATAGCGAATGGACTGTCGTCCCCGTCGTCGAGGAGCTTTTTGGAGCAAACGCGATCAAAGACGATCAGCTCCGCATGATGTTCTCATGCTGCCACCCCCGGCTTCCCGAGGAAGCGCAGGTCGCGCTTGTGCTCCACATCTTATGCGGCTTTAGCGTGAGCGAAATCGCCAGCGCCTTCGTGAGCAGTGACGCCGCGATCGAGAAGCGCATCTCGCGGGCCAAGAAAGTTCTGGCGGGATCGAAGAGGCTGTTCGATGTATCGGGCGCCGACGACTTTTCCGGGCGCCTTCCAGCCGTCCAGCGCGCACTTTACTTGCTCTTCAACGAAGGCTACCACGGCGCGTCCCCCGAGTCGGCCGTGCGCACCGAGCTTTGCCGGGAGGCCATGCGTCTCGTAGAACTGTTGCTCGAGCACCCGCTTGCGGCGACGCCGGCGACGCACGCTCTTGCCGCGCTCATGTGTCTCCACGCGGCGCGCTTACCAGCGCGCGTCGACGCGTCCGGCAACCTGATCTCACTTTTCGACCAGGATCGATCCCGATGGGATGCGCAGCTCGTGGCCGAGGGACTGAAGTTCCTCGAACTCTCGGCCGCCGGCGCGGAGCTGACCGAGTATCACATCGAAGCGGCGATCGCATGGATTCACGCCGTCGCGCAACGTACGGAGGAAACAGACTGGGGGCAGATCGTTTCACTTTATGACAGGTTAATGACCATACGTCCTTCCCCCGTCGTCGCGCTCAATCGCGCCATTGCCATCGCGCAGCAGGCGGGTGCCGAGCGCGGGCTCGAAGAAATTCGGGCGATTGTCAACAGCGACCGCCTCGCTGAATACCCTTTCTACTTCGCGGCGCTCGGCGACATGGAGCTTCGGAGCGGCCGGCTCGAGAACGCGCGCGAGCACTTCCGCCAAGCGCTCGCCCTGGCGCGCAACCCCATGGAGCGCCGCTTCCTCGAGGACCGTGTGGCTGCGTGCGAAGTTCACCGGACCATGATTTGACTGTCCGAGATGTATTTCGCATCTGACCCTGACACAATTGGTTTCAAAACCAGATAGAGTTTTGTCCCACTCAGGCGGAAGCCCCTGGGGTCAGGTTTGGGGGTCAGGCAAACCTTGTCGAGTTTTTCGTCGCCGGGCTAAGATATTCGGGGGCGTATTCCGGGTCGTGCCTGGATATCTAAATAATCTTTTGATCAATCGCCGTGACCGCATAATCGGATTACTCACAACTTAGGTGTAGCTCGTCGGTTTCGTCCAACGCCATTTTATCCAAATTCCGATTTTTCGGCTTTTAATCTTGAACATTGAACGCGGAACGTTGAACCGATTGCTACTGCTACCGCACGGTCATGCGTGAGGGCCAAGCCGAATCAAAGGCACTGCGACGAGGGGGGCGGACGGCGACGCTGATCGAGTGGCGGAACTTTGAAAACAAACAAGTGAGGAACGGGGCCAGGCTAACCAAAAAACATCTTGTGTACGAAATCCACGGCGATTAGAATTGACGGGAAAGAGAGGTTTGTATGGCGCGGAGCATCGTTGAGATTTCCGGTCATATCATCGATTCCCTGATCCTCCCCAAGGTCCTGGACATTATCCTTAACCTCGGTGCCGAGTTTGAAATTCTTGACATTAAGGTCGGTCAGCGCCGGGCGGATCGCAGCTTTGCGCGTGTCCAGATCGATGCTCTAACACCCGAACTACTTGACCATGTATTAGCCAAACTAAAGGAACATGGTGCGCTTCCCTTAAACGACGAACTGGAATCGGCGCAGCTTGAACCCGCGCCTGCGGACGGCGTCTTCCCTGATCGATTTTACTCGACGACCAATTTGTTAACCTGGGTAAGCGTCGATGGCCGTTGGGTTGAGGTTGAACGCAGCGAAATGGATTGTGGTATCGGCGTAGACATAGAAACGATGCGGGCTGAATGTATTCCGATCCATCGCGTCAAGAAGGGTACTTTGGTCGTCGTCGGTCATCACGGTGTAAGAATTCAACCCGTCGAACGCCAAGTTCCGCGCGCCGGTTTCGAGTTCATGTCGAGCGCGGTTTCAACCGAGCAGCCCAAAGGATTACTCATTCAGGAAATCGCCGCGGCGATGAAGACAGTCCGGCGGGAAGGCGGCCGTATTCTCGTTGTGGCGGGCCCGGGGCTCGTGCATACCGGCGGCGCGCGCTATCTTGTCAGGTTGATCGAAGCTGATTACGTTCAGGTCTTGTTCGCAGGCAATGGCTTGGCCGTGCACGATATCGAGTCGTCTCTTTACGGCACCTCCCTCGGTGTTTATCTCGACAAAAAGATTCGCGCGAGTGAAGGTCACGAACATCATCTCTGGGCAATCAATGCCGTACGGCGGGCGGGGGACATCAAGCAAGCGGTTGAAAGCGGCCTCATTCAGAGTGGAATATTTTATAGCTGCGTCAACAAAGGTGTTGACTTCGTCCTGGCCGGATCGATTCGCGACGACGGACCGCTTCCCGACGTCATTACCGACACACTGCAAGCTCAAGAAGTGATGCGCGAGAAAGTTCGCGGCGTGAGTCTCGCTCTGATGATGGCAACGACTCTGCACGCAATCGCCACAGGCAACTTGCTCCCGGCCACCGTTAAGACCGTGTGTGTGGATATTAATCCGGCCGTGGTCACGAAGCTCACCGACCGGGGCACATTTCAAGCGCTGGGGTTAGTCACGGATGTCGAGCCTTTTCTAAGGGAGCTTTGTCAATGTCTAGAACTGGAATTGGCCAGTGTCGAACCGCGTGCGGCGCACTAAGTAGACTGCAATGAAGCTTCTCATGTGTCCTCCCACCTATTACGGCATCGAATACGAAATCAATCCATGGATGAGCCGGAGTCAACAGAGCAATCCCCGGGAGGCGGACGCGCAGTGGGATGGGTTACGCAGGCTGCTGCAAGAACAATTGGCCATCGACCTCCAGTTAATTGAATCGCAGCCAGGGCTCCCAGATATGGTCTTCACCGCGAACGGCGGCCTGGTCTGGGACGACAAGTTTATCGTAAGCAATTTTCGCTATGAAGTTAGGCGAGGTGAAGCCGCTCATTTCGAGGAGTGGTTCCGTAATTGGGGATTCAATGTGACCCGGTTGCCCCCGGAAATGTATTTTGAAGGCGAAGGAGATCTCTTGAAATGCGGAGACACCTGGTTCGCCGGCTATCACATTCGATCCGATATCATCGCTCATCAAAACATCGCGGAAATTATCGAGCAGGAAATCCTGTCGCTCGAATTGACCAACGACTGGTACTATCACCTTGATACTTGCTTCTGTCCGCTGCGCCAGGGACAGGCCTTGTTCTATCCGCCTGCGTTCGATTCGTATGCGCGTAAAGTTCTGGAAGATAACATTCCTGGACTGATCGCCGTGCCCGACGACGAAGCCGCAAGATTTGCATGCAACGCAATCGTTGCCGGGGACTCGATTGTAATCAACGATGGTTGCCCAAAGGTTCGCGAAGGGCTCGAATCTCTTGGCTTTATGGTATTAGAAACGCCGCTGAGCGAGTTTCTCAAGGCCGGCGGCAGTGCGAAATGCCTTGTCTTAATCATCGGCTAACAAACTGTCTTGATCTTTGGTGACCTTCACGGGTTGAAGTTTGGGCGGGGTATAGACAAGTCTTGCTTCGCCTAGAATCGCTCGGGGCGGGCAGAACGACTGCCAATAAGACAGATGATGCCGATCAATCTAATGCTTCTGAGCGCGTAGCTATTCAACGCGGCCGGTTGCAGATCGCGCATCGAGAGGTTCGCCGTAGTTTTGGAAGTATCGGGCGACCCTTTCTCGAATCCAATCCTTGAACCACCTCCGGTCAGCTCCGTCTCATGAAGATTTCATCCAACAGCTTGACGTATTTGCTGTAATTCTCAAAATATTCTGCGTCGGCTAAAACAAAAAAGTCCTGCTTATTTGAAAGCGCCGCTGGAGTGAAAGTCAGAGGTGAAAGTCAGAGGGTCGGGCCTGAGTCTGGATTTTAAAAATAAAAAAGGAATGGTCAGGCAAGGATATCTAAACAACTGAATCCGACCGGAAATCTCAATCGGCTTTCTCCAATCTGTGCCGACTTCTTGTCATTCGTTCAGCGCGAAACCTCTCCATGACAATGAAATTTGCACGTTTGCTCAATTGCGCAAATCCACAACAATCGCCGTGTCAAGAAGAACTGAGATGATCGCGCTGGAAAAAATCAACCCGCTTCGCGCAGCAGAGGGTGAGCAGTGCCTTGATGGCGCGGGACGCGTAGTAAAATCGCGACGTGACCTCATCACGCCGCGGCGCGAACGGCGCCCGAGAGAAAATCCGGATTAGCGACTCGAGCTGAACTAACACTAACGAGCTTTGAATATCGCGCGGAATTCCTTTGCAAGCTCATTTGCTTGCTCGGCCAAAGACAAATCAGTGGGGATCAGCTTCAACCCCTTGGTAAGCTCTGGAGGATCCGGCGGCACGTCGGGGCGGGATGAAATCCGGCTGCGATCGCGCATGATAGTTTGAGCTTCTTTCGATAGCAGAAAATCAACGAACAGGCGGGCCGCGTTGGGATGCGGTGCCCGTGCGCTGACTGCCAGCGGCTCGACCGTGGTGAGGACGAATTCCATCGGCACCCAATCAATAGGCGCGCCTTTTTTCTTGAATTCTTCAGTGTGCGTTCCGTATAAGTTCATCCCTAAAGGAATCTCGCCGGTGGCTACTCCCTGGACGGCCAGAGTAAAGCTGTTACGAAGATCCGCACCCTGAGATCCTAACCGCCGCATAAAATTCATTCCTTTTTCTCGGCCCATAACCTTCAGCATCATCCCGAAGGTCTCAAAATCTTCGTCTCGGAGGACGATCTTGTTCTTCCACTTAGGATTGATCAGCTCCTCGTAGATGCGAGGCAGTTCTTCTTTTTTGACAAGCTGTGTGTTGTAGACGAGCACAAGTGTGTGAATAAAAAAGCTCGTCCAAGTCCCACCAGAATCTTTCATCGATGCCGGGTAAGCTTTTGATTCAGGCGAAGCGTACTTATCGAACAGGCCTCCCTTTTTGAGAATATTCCCGGCGATGCCCGGTATCTCGATCACGTCTGCATTATAGACGCCTGCTTTAGTCTCGGTCAGAATTTTCGTCAGTAAAGCATCGGTCACAAGTCGAAGTGTTTCGGTTTTAATAAAAGGATAGGCCTGCTCGAACCGTTTGGTGAGTAATTCAGCATCTTGAATCGACAAGGCCGTATACCAAACAAGCTTGCCCTCTTTCTTTGCTCCTTCGATAAGGCGTTTGGTGTGGTCGGCCTGGCTCCATGCAAGGGGCATGTTGGAAAACACCATTACAAAGACTAACGCAAAGAAAAGAATTCTAGCTTTCATTGTCGCGATATCCTTCTTAGGTAATGAACTGCTACAAAATTAATCAGGCGTGCGCTCGAACACGAGACGGCCGTCAACGTAGGTCTGATCGATTTTTATCTCTCGAATTTTTGCCGGCGGCACTGCGAGGATGTCATCGGACAGAACAGCCATGTCGGCCAGTTTCCCTTCTTCGAGCGATCCCTTCTCGTCCTCTTCAAACGCGGTATATGCTCCGTTATAGGTGTGGACTCGCAGAGCTTGCAGAACGCTCAGACCTTCTTCTGAATTCAGCACCTCGGAGTTTTCTTCCGGACCGAAACGGTGATTGACCAGAATATCGATGCCGATCAAAGGATTGTAAAGACCAACCGGCCAATCCGAGCCTCCGGAGATAATCACGCCGCGTTTCGTCAGAGATCTAAAAGGAAAGGCGAACCGCGCGCGGTCTCCCCATTGGCTATAAACTCCCTCTCGGCCGACAATTTCCAAGAGCACAGGTTGCGTGTTCCAGATCACCCCTAACTGGGCCATCCGATCCATCGCCTCAGGATTCCAAAGATAGGCATGCTCGAGACGGTGACGCAGATGGCGGTTGGGCACTTGCTTGCGCGCGTAAGTGATTGCATCGAGGCCACGCATAATGCCTCGGTCGCCATGACAGATGAGACCGGCTTGCCAATTGTTCGAGTGAACTTTCAACATCAATTGGTTCGCCGTATCCTGGTCAAGTCTGAAGCTACCGTACTGCGTACCGCTCGGGTCGTTGCTATACGGTTCTGAAAGAGCTGCGGTTTGCCCGATGACGCCTCCGTCGATGCCAATTTGGACAGCTCCAAATTTCAGCCAACTGTCGCCAAATCCCGTGGCGAAACCGGTGTCGAACATTTTTCCGCCGGTAGTATTCGATTCCCATTTATCTCCATAAACTGGATAAGGACCCAATACGACGCGCAGCGGCAGCGGATGCTCGAGCCGAAGCCGCTGCCATGTAATGGTCTCGATTACGTTTCGGATTGCCGCCTCGAATGCTGTCGTGATCCCGTAACGATTTAGTTCGCCGGCGATCCAACGATAGCCTTCGAGTAAGTCCTCGACACGATACTTTGGCAAGTTGGGTTTAATGAAAACTTCGCGCGTGTTGTCACACATCGGTCCGAGAGGTCGGCCTTCATGGTCGCGTTCCATGGGGCCGCCGGGTGGATCCGGCGTATGATCCTCCACGCCGATCCGGCGTAATCCGCAAGTATTGAATGTCCAACCCATGCCTTCGCGGTTGGCAATACCGACGGGATTATTCGGCGATATCGCATCGAGATCGAAACGATTAGGATTACGTCGGTCCTTCAGGCGAGCCGATTGAAAACCTCGTCCGAGTATCCATTCGCCCGGCTTCGCAGCCCGAGCTCGCTCGGCAATTTTTTCGACGATATCCGAGATTGACGGGCACACTGCATAGCTACAGTCCGCCCATAGGCGCTGCGGCGAGTTCGTCATATGGATATGATTTTCGATGAAGCCGGGAACTAAAGTCCGGCCATTTAGGTTGACGACTTTCGTATCGGGCCCAACGGTTTTTTCAACGTAAGCACGATCTCCGACGCGCAATATCCGGTTACGGCGGATCGACAATGCCTCGGTGACATCATCATTTGAATTCACCGTGACGATCTTTCCGTTCATGAACACAGTATCGGCTTGAGGTATTGAAGGCGCTATTTCTGACCTAGACATCGAACGATCCTATCCTCCGAATTTTAGATAGCGGCTGTGTGGTAAGAAGCAATCAGGTTTCAAAAACGGCTATAGACAAAGTTCAGGATCAAGCGAGTTCATTTGACGATGACGCGCGTTCCATAACAGAACCGAAGCAGGCAACGCAAATTCCATTAGATAGTTCGTTCTACAATCAAATCATAGATCTAGCGCCGGGGTCGGACTTCTATGACTCGACTTTCTCGCGCGCACGGTGAGGATCAGACCGAATATCAGTACGGCGACCATGGCGATGTGGTAGACGATATCGGGCACTGTGCGGGGACCGACGCCAATCGCGATCGTGAAAATACCGACCAAAGTCCCAAGTAGCGCGAATGTCTGAGCCGCCAGCCCTGCCCCGTGGGTCGACCCCGGACGGATCCAAGTCAATGCCAAACCGACAAGAAGCACGGCGGCTATCACGCTCGCAGCGATACCGGCCTTCTGATGCCCGTAGCCGTCGATCAGCAGACCGAAGTGGGTTAGGGCAGCAGCGATGAATGCGGCGGCCTCAAAGAACATGAAGAACTGAATTGCCTGCATCGCAGAGGGGTTAGGCTTGAATGAGTGAATAAGTAAACGGTGCGGCAGCGCTTGGGACGTTTATTCACCTATTCAACCCTGGTCCGACTTCCTGACCTTTTGCCACTTCATCGAACATCAACTCGCCGGCTGCCCCAAGGCGAAGGCGATTTGCCTGAGCACATTTTTTTCGTCATCTGACACCAACTCGCCGCCGAATCCAAAGATACCGCCTTCGTTCGCCGCTTCGGCCACACGGCGGCCGACGGTTAGTAGCCATTTCTTAAACTCATCGGCTTCCTCGGGCTTGACCTTGCGCTCCAAGAGATCGTTCACGGCTCGCACGTGATTCAGCGCCGCTTGTTTACACTGCTCCGGATCCTTCATGCCTTGGGGCGGTTCTGGTTTCGTTTGCCGCGCCTTTAGATCCGCGGCCAGGTCGGCAATAAGCGGATTGGAACTGCCCTTTTGCAGCATTTCCGCCATAGCCATTCCCATGGACAACATCTCCTTCATAACGCCCCATGGTCCATTGGGACTGGCGCATGTAACCGCTAGTCCGACCATCGGCGCAGCGGCGACAATTGTTTTCCATTCTTCCGTCGTGAAATCAGATTTGCTTGCCATCGAAATTGCCTCCTATTTCTGACTATAGAACGCCTAGTCCGTACAGAAAAGCGACAGCTCGCGTCTTAGTCATGTGCGCTTCCCCCCGTGACGCCCAGGTTCACGCACATTCGCGCGAACTGGGAGCGCCGACTGGAGCCAACACGGAACAAACTCCACCGCTACTCTGCGATCTCGTCATAGCCGCGCCCAAGGAACTGGACGAAACAGAACCCGTGGCCGAAGGGATCAGCCATAAGCGCGAGCTTGCCCCACTTGTGCGTAGCGATAGGCTGCTCTAGCCGCGCTCCAGCTAACACAGCTCGCTGAACTGCCGGTTCGATTTCATCAACGACAAAATCAAGATGGACCGGCGTCCAATGCCGCTGGTAACTGCGACGCTGCGAGGTCGGATCCGAGGCCGACGTCCCAGCTGATTTGACGAGCAAATAGATTGGGGCCGAACTCCCGAGCATCTCTACTCCAAAGGCTCCGAAGCGACGGCCGACCTTCAATCCAAACGCAGAACCGTAAAAGCGGGCGGCCTTCTCGAGATCATCAACGTCGAGATTAACGAGAAAATCTATGACGCACCGCGTGAACAGCCTGTTGCCTTCCTTGCCGGAGATGTTTTTCATATATGAGCTTGAGTTTCTCCACTGTAGCTGATCAAACAGTGGCGAGGTTGTAAAAACGCGCCCCGTTGTCGTGCAACATTTTTTGTTTGGTGCTGTCAGAGAGATCTTTTCGCTCCCGGACCGTCTTTACCGTATGCGGCCAATCTCCATCCCAGTGGGGATAGTCGGACGAATAGAGGAGCGTGTTTTCGAGACCCCAACGAACGGCGTCTGCAATAGTCTTCTCGCCGCACTCCACGCCAAAGAAGCACCGCCCGCTGGTCAGGTATTCGCTGGGCTTGGCCTTGAGCCAGGGAGCTTCTTCCTCGCCGCGCTTTTCGATCTCTTCATTGAGCCGGTCCATCATGAAAGGCACCCAGCCGATCCCGGACTCAAGGAAAGCGACCCGCAGTGTTGGGAAGCGTTCCAACACTCCGCCGACCACGACGCTGCACAGCGACATCATCTGTTCGACGGGATGGCCCACCGAGTGCACGTTGATGAAGTTGTTGAAACGTAAAGCCCCGACCGTTTCGAGCATGGTGGCGTGGAAACCCAGGCCGACATCCAGCTTTTGTGCCGCTTCGTAGAGCGGGTCGTAGTATCGGTCGGACCAGTCAGGACGATTGGGCACATAGGTGGGAAGCGTCGCGCCAACTGCTCCCAGATCTTTGACAGCGCGGCGCAGCTCCTTCGCTGCTTCGTCGATATCCTGCGGCGCAACCAAGGCGACGAACTTGAGCCGTTTTGCATCCGCCCGGCAGAAGTCAGACATCCAGTCATTGTAGGCATGGGTCAGCGCGGTAGCAAAAGGGGTTTCGCGGATCACTCCAATGGATAGGCAAGAGGTCGGATACATCACCATGACGTGGATCCCGTCCTGGTCCAACGCCGCCAGTTGGTCCTGCGGACTTTTGGGCTCCTGACCGAGTTTTCCTCTCAGGTTGCGGTCCCACGTATCGCCGGCCCGCATGCTTCCCCTGCGCCAGCGCGGTGGCAATAATTTGCGCAATCCCTCCATCGACTCTAAAACATGCCCATCGGTATCGATCACTTTATAGTCAGCCATTTTTGCTCCTTTATAGATATTGACCGTCTTAAAATTATTCTCACTTTCCCCCGGCAGGAACATAAAGCCGATCGATAAATCCGCTTTCATCCAACCTGCGCAGGATGCGGTCATCGATCAACTCTTCGACCCGCACCGTCTCTACCTTGGGATTGCGGAGCTTCATTAGCCGCTGCGCGTTTCGCAGCCCTTCTGCAGCGGGAAAGGGCCTACGCTCGAGGCCCATCGTCATATCCTTGTATCCTTCCTCGGCCTCCCGATCACTGACTTTAAGGTGTCGCTGGATAATCTTGAGGCTGGAAAATTTATTGGCGGGCGTCAGAACATATGCGTTGGCTTCCAGGAGCGCTTTCAAAACATTCTCAACGGCCAGGAGTTGCTTTTCAATGTAGGTTTTACGTGCCACGACCCCGGTGCTGATTATCGGAAGGTTAAACTTGCTAAACTCCGCGAGAATGGGAAATCCCCGCTCGTGAAGCCGACGGCTAAAAACTCCATCGATAGCGGTCGCATCGATCGTTCCCGTGAGCAGAGCCTGGACCCGGACTGAATCGTCACCGGCGATCCGGAAATTAATATTATCGCGGTTGGGGTCCAGCCCTAGGTGCTCGAGCCCTAAGATCGTCCCCATCCAATTGGTTCCGCCAATGCTCGTGACTCCGATAAATTTCCCTCGTAAATCTTCAGGGCTCTTCGTCCCCTGCCGCGCCACCAGATCATAGGTAACCCTGTTGGTAAACGAACTGAGAATTTTTAAATCCGCTCCGCCGACAGCTGCTCCCAACACAGCGGTTCCGCCGGTATAGCCGATATGGATGTCGCCGGATGTCATACCGGCGAGGAGGATCGGAGCGCCGCTCACAAAAATCGTCACGGCATCGATGCCGTGCTTGCTGAAAAAGCCTTGGTCTTGAGCGGCCCAGAGCGGCGCTGTTCGCGCATTCATGGCCGCAAAGGCGATGATAACCCTTGTCGGCGCAGAAGCAGCGCAGACGTTAAGGCTGAGACCAAAAACCATCACGACAGCTAGGACGATCTTCAGCAATGGGCCCTCCATTAGGCTAGGTCGTAAAAGTTTACGCGTTCTTTACCAATCCTTCGGTTTCTGCTGCTCTACCTTGTAGCTCGAAAACTATCTGATCCGCAAATTCCGTATAAACTTTGGCCGTTCCGCTTGCCGCGATTTACTAACGGACATAGACGGGATGCAGGCTCAGGTTCTGGCAAAGCAACAAAGGTAGTCGAGTGATCGAAGTCTGACACACTATCCCTGCCCTTTTAAACAAACAAAAAACTGATTCGCGAATCCCATTGATTCGCGCTTGGCACCAGATTGCTATTCTTAGGTATGTCGGCCTATGTTGCGTAGGCAGGGCATAAGCAGAAAAGGAACAAGAATATTGCGGCCCTGCCACGCTGAGGGGAACATGCAAAAGCTATCGTCACTGCTCACGCTCGGCACAGCGGCTGGTCCGTCGCTGCGACGGGACCGGGCGCAGTCGTCCAATCTCCTAACCGTCAAGGGGACGCATTATGTCATTGATGCCGGCGACGGCGTCGCACGCCGTCTTGCGAAAGCTGGTATCGATCCCCGAGAGATCGGAATGATTTTTATTACGCACCATCATGACGATCACACAGCGGGCCTTGGGACGCTGATGTCCTTGGCATGGGATCGCCAACGTACGAAGCCGATCAATGTCTATGGCCCGCCCAGGACGGAAGAGCTGGTCAATGCCGCTGTGCAGTATTTCACCATTAGTGCCGAGATCAGGATTGCCGACGGAGGTCGCACCGTACCGATAGCCCAGGTGTTCTTCGGTCATGATGTCGGCACCGGGGTGATTTATCAGGACGCGGACATCAAGGTGACGGCCGTCGAAAACAGCCATTTTGCTTTCCATGAAGGCCCGGCGGCCGGCAAGCACAAGTCCTATTCCTATCGTTTTGAAACGCCTGATCGCGTGATTGTGTTTACCGGAGATACTGGTCCTAGCGATGCCGTCACTGAACTTGCGAAAGGCGCCGATCTACTCGTCACCGAAACTTGTTCGTGCGAGGATCGGAAGCAAGCGATGATCAACGACGGTCGCTGGCAAGCAATGAGCCCAGCCGAGCAGGCCGGCATCATGCGACAGGCCACTCAAGGTCATATGACCCTGGACGTCATCGGGAAAATGGCAACACGCGCAAACGTCAATACCGTGGTGCTGACGCACCTGACCCAACGGGTCGGCATTGACGATTACACGCCATGGGCCGAGGAGGTGAAGAAACATTTTTCCGGTCAGGTGCTAGTCGCCAAAGACCTGATGGAATTTTGACCTGCTTCTCGGTTGCCGGGTTAGAGCGCCCGCCACTCGCGCGGAGCCAAGGCTACGCGACCGGGTATAACAATCTTATCACGGGCCGAGAAATTCGGGGCCGGTGCCTAGATATCTAAAGAATCTTTCGATCGATCCCACGACCGCATAATCCGATGAGTCCCAACTCATGTGCGGCTCGTCAGTGTGGCCGGTTGAACTCATGGGTCTTGTCTCTCTAGGATCACTTCTCCTCGAGCACGGACAGGATATTGCCGGCGGGGTCTTTAAACCACGCGATCAATGGCCCGCCGCCGCGAAAGATTCCTTTCTCGTCCGTTTTGA
>WNGE01002476.1_pt1 | contig 24067 bp, 30 predicted proteins | sample 5400651 | NCBI WGS metagenome assembly WNGE01 (sample SAMN13153370, study PRJNA577476) | soil metagenome | isolation source: 60 cm soil or saprolite under grassland replicate 2 | place: USA:California | collected 2016-06-15
GTCTGGGGCGGCGAGATTCCGCCCTGGGCTCCGGCGTGGCTGAGGGTGACCGGGCGCTTACCCGGCAATATATTGCTGACGCAAATGATAGAGAACGCGAACGATTCTGGCGGCGGACACGTGATGGAAGGTCACAGGTCGTATGCCACGCTAGCTCCGCCCGTTTCGCCGATGTTCCGCTCAGTCATAGCCGCCGGATCCCCCTCCCTTTTCTGCCGCATCGCTCCATGTTGCGGTCAGCGGCTTGATAGATGTCGTAAGCGCCTGGTCAGCCCCCAGGAGCTTGGTCGGGCCGGACCGCCTCTAGAATGTGAGAATTGGTATTACGATGCTTGGAAGTTGAAATTTTTTCATTCGTACCTAGAGCGCATACCTCTGCAATTAACTCTCTCGGATAATCATCTTTCCCGAAGAACTTCCTGCTTGTACCTGGCGAGCGGTGATAGCAAGTAGCTAATGATCTTGCGCGTACCGGTCTTGATCTCGACCGTCACGGCCATAATCATTCCTTCAATCTCAAGGTGGGATTCGAGCGGTACCACGACGGCCAGAGCCTGAGCAGGGGTCACCACTCCCCCGACCGTGTGTACCGCAAGTTGCTGCACTACCCCATCCACCGGCGCCGTGAGCAGCTGCAGCTTGGTCCTTCCCTGCGCCTTGACCACGTCCTGGGCGAGCCCGCCAACCTTCTGTTCTGCTTTCGTCAATTCTTCGAAAAAATTGCGTCGATACTCCGTAGCCGTTTTCAGACGCGTCTGTTTAAGTGTCGCTACCGCGGCATCGCCCTCCCGGTATTTGCTCTTCTGGACCTCGAGATCGTGTTGCTGGCCGACGAGATCCTGCAGCTCGGTCAAATAGGTGAGCTTGGAGCCCAGTTCCTTGCCGTAGAGGTATTTTCGAACCTCGACCCTTTGCTGCAGCAGTGGAATGGTGGCCTGCAGCTTTTCCATTCCTGCGGCGATGGTGTCGCGCTCCGCCTCTTTTTGTGCCAGCTGGCGATCGATTTCGGCAAGCTTAGAGTTTTGCTCGGTGACTTGCGTAATCAGGAACTGGCGATGTGTTTCTATCAATTGCGGCGACGCGCCCGGCGGCGCTTTGAAATCGTCCAGCGGGTCCTCATTTCCGGCCAGCGCCGCGCGATAGCGTGCTACATCGAGCCGTGCCGCTATTAGATCGCTCTTCATGTGCTCAAGCTCCGCCGTGTTCATCGTCGGATCGAGCTCGATGAGAACCTCTCCGGCCTTTACGCTCTGGCCGTCGCGGACGTGAATCGCGCCGACCACGCCGGTCTCGAACGGCTGAATCACTTTGGTGCGATCACTGGGGATGATCTTTCCGGGTGCGGTCGCCACGATATCGACGCTGCCCCACACCGCCCACCCCAGGGCCAGACAGAAGAATGCCAGAATACTGGCGCCGATCGCGCGGCCGATCGGCGATGGTGGGGTTTCCATGACTTCAAGCGCCGCTGGCAGGAATGCGGTCTCGTCGCCGCCGCGGCGGACCTCTTTCCGCTTCGGAAAATCGACGATCTTCTCAGCCGACGTCATGGGTGCTCGCTTGGATGTCCTGAATGCCCGCCTGCAGGTAATGCAGCTTCGCGTACCGGCCGCCCCCGCGCATCAGTTCATCATGGGTCCCGTCCTCGATGATACGGCCGCGCTCGATCGTGATGATGCGGTCGGCGCGACGTACGGTCGAGAGCCGGTGTGCGATCACAAACACGGTACGCCCTTCGACGATGCGGCGCATGTTGTCCTGGATGATCCGCTCGCTCTCGTAATCGAGCGAGCTCGTCGCCTCGTCGAAGATCAGGATGCGAGGGTTCGTGATCAGCGCCCGGGCGATGGCGATGCGCTGGCGCTGGCCCCCCGATAGACTCGCACCCCGCTCGCCGACGAGGGTGTCGTACCCCTCGGGCAGCTCCAGGATGAACTCGTGCGCGCCGGCAAGTGAGGCCGCGGCGATAATGCGCTCCATTGGCATCGCCGGATCGGCGAGGGCTATGTTCTCCCGCACCGAGCAGTTGAACAGCACGTTTTCCTGCAGCACGACCCCAACCTGCCGGCGTAGCCAGGCAATGTCGACCATTGCCAGGTCGACGCCGTCGATGAGCACCCGCCCGGTCTCGGGGACATAGAGGCGCTGTACGAGCTTGACGAGCGTACTCTTGCCGGAGCCCGAGGACCCGACGAGGCCGACGACTTGCCCCGACGTAACATCGAAACTGACGTCGTGCAGCACCTCTGCCGCGTCGATGCGATAGCGAAACGTGACATGCTCGAAGCTGACATGCCCGCGAATGGCCGGCAGATTGCTTCGACCCGAGCTCTTCGACGGCTCGGGCATGGTATTGAGGATGTCGCCGAGCCGCGCCACCGAAAGTCGGGCCTGGTGAAAATCCTGCCAAATCTGGGCCAGCCGCAGCACCGGCGCGCTCACCCGGCTCGCCAGGATGTTGAAGGCGACCAGCTCGCCGACGGTGAGAGCGCCGTCGATCACGAGCTTGGCGCCGAAGAACAGGATCGCGGCCGTGACGACCTTGCTGATGAACTGGACCGATTGGCTAGCCACATTTCCGAGACTGACGACTCGGAAGCTCGCCGCCACGTAGCCGGCGAGCTGCTCCTCCCACCGCCGCTGCATCTGCGGTTCGACAGCCATCGCCTTGAGCGTCTCCACTCCGGTGACGCTCTCGACCAGGAATGCCTGGTTCTCGGCGCCCCGCTTGAATTTTTCGTCGAGCCGGGCACGAAAGAGCGGCGTCGCCGCTGCGGAAATCGCGATATAGAACGGAAATGAGCCGAGAACGACGAATGTCAGGAAGGGCGAGTAGATGAACATCACCGCCACGAATACGAAGGCGAAGAACAGGTCGATCACGAGGGTAAGCGCCGAGCTGGTGAGAAAATTGCGGATGTTCTCCAGCTCGCGGACGCGGGCAACCGAATCGCCTACCCGCCGCGCCTGGAAATAGGCGATCGGCAGCGCGAGGAGGTGGCGGAACAATCGCGCGCCGAGCTCGACATCAATACGATTGGTCGTATGCGCGAACAGGTAGGTGCGCAGAATCCCAATGATCACCTCGAACAGCGAGACCGCTACGAGCCCGACGATCAGCACTTCGAGCGTGCTCATGCTGCGATGCACGAGCACCTTGTCGATGACGACCTGGAAGAACAGCGGGGAGACGAGGGCAAATATCTGCAGGAAGAACGAAGCGACGAAAACTTCGGTCAGCAGCCGCCGGTATTTCTGGATCGCGCCCAAAAACCAAGTGATATCGAAGCGGCGCGAGAGATCCGAAAGCGAGGCGCGCCGCGCCATCAGCACGAGGCGACCGTCCCAGATCCATTCCAGCTCCTCGCGCGTCATCAGCTCGGGACGCGACGATAACGGGCGCTGCACCAGGACCTTGTCCTCGCTCGCCTTGCCGAGCAGGAGGAAGCCGCCGTCGCGCAGCACGGCGATGCCGGGAAGCGGGGTCGAGACGAGCCGTGACCATTTCGTTCGGTACGTGCGCACCTTCAGCCCGAACTCCTTCGCGCAGCGGAGCATTTCGGTGACCCCGATCGCGCGCTTGCCCAACCGGTGGCGAATCTGCTCGGCCTCGGCCGGGACGCCATGGACGCGCAGCAGCAACACCAGGGCGTGGAGCCCAGTGTCGCCCGCCATGCCGGAGGTGTCAGCCTTCATCGCAGGTTGCCTGTGGGATCACGAAACAGTGTGGTGTAGGGCGGTCAGCCGTGGGGCCGGGCCAAGAATTGTTCCTCGTTCGAGACGATGTGCGAGAGCGCGTTCGTGATCGGTAGTCCGTTTGGCCCGGGGAGACCGGCGGCGAGGAACTGGTTGAACAGCGCGGCGACCTGCGCGAGGCCGGGCGAGATATCGGGGGGCTGGCTGCCCGCCGTCTGCACGCCTGTTGTCACTTGCGCCGCCGTCAGGCCCAAGCTGGACGATGGGGGCATGTCGCTCGCCACCGAGTCGAGGGTGGAGTCCGCGGGCGGATTGGCCTGGTTCGTGGACAGCAGCGGTGGGTCCCTCACTGTAACCGTTTGCGGACTCGAAGTCGCTGTCTCGCCGCTGGTCGTATTGGAAGCTGTCACTGTCAGGGTGCTCACTACAGACCCTCTGCCTCTGTAGGAGGAAGTCAGGGTCAGGTCGCTGATGGACGCTCCTGGCGTAGTCGCCGTTATTGTGTACGTCGTGCCCTTATGGGTGACGGTTTCCCCGGGAGCCGTGATCGTCTCGTAAGCCGGAACGCCTTTGATCGTTACCGATAGGATGTCATCGCTGTCGACAGTCGACGCAGTGATGCCCATCGGAATTGAATGGCCAGGCGTCACCGATAAAGAGCTGGAAACGGTCAGGCTCGGTGCCTCTGCTGATTCCAATCCCGAGGGCACGCTCGCTGTGATGTCCGTACCCCCGCTGCCGTCCGAAGAAACGGCAAAGGCATCCTCCGAGAAGTTCTGCGAAGGAGCAAGTTGCAGATCGTAAGTAACGCCACCCTCGACGACTTCCAGCACGTTACCAGATTTGAGCGTTACTTTGCCGCCGCTCGCGAAACTCACCCCAGCAAGGTCGAGCGTGTCGCCTGGAACGAAGCCGCTGATCACATTGGTAGGCATCGTGGTGCCGTCGATCTTCAGAACGCCACCCGAACCCGCGAACGTGATAGCACCGCTGCCCGCAGATGCACCGCTGGCCAGCTCCAGCGTCCCGCCGCTGATGGTCGTGTTACTGGTGATTCCGCCGGACAGGACATCTTCGAACCCGCCGCTGTTGATGGTCGTGCTGGTGGCGGTGCCGCCAGACGCCACGATCTCCTCGCCGCCGCTGTTGATCGTCGTGCTGCTGGCCGTGCCGCCAGCAAATAAGAAGTCACCCAGACGCTGCACGCCGCCGCTGTTGATCGTCGTGCTCGTGGCCGTTCCGCCGCTTCGGACGATTTGCTCGGCGCCGCTGTTGATCGTCGTGCTGCTGGCCGTGCCGCCCGGGACGACGAACTGCTCGCCGCTGTTGATCGTCGTGCTGGTGGCCGTACCGCCCGACAGGACTGCCTGCTCGCCGCCGTTGATCGTCGTGCTGCTGGCCGTGCCGCCGCCCCATACTTCCTGCGCCCCGCCGCTGTTGACCGTCGTGCTGGTGGCCGTACCGCTCGAGAAGACCTCCTGGAATCCGCCGCCGCCGATGCTGCTGACGCCGCTGATGGTCGTGCTGATCGCGGTTCCGAAGACGTCTTGCTCCCCGCCGTCGTTTATCGTTGTGCTGCTGGCCGTGCCGCCGCTTTCGACAATCTGCAGGCCCACTTGGCGGAACCCGCCGCTGGTCGTGCCGCCCATGGTCGTGCTGCTGGCCGTGCCGCCCGACTCCACAGTCAAAATGCCGCCGGCGCTGATGGTCGTGCTGCTGGCCGTGCCGCCGGACAGGACGTCCTCTAAGCCGCCGCTGTTGATCGTCGTGCTGATGGCCGTGCCGCTAGAAAACACGCGCTCCTCGCCGCCGCTGTTGATCGTCGTGCTGGTGGTCGTGCCGCCGGTTGCGACGCCCAGCAGCCCCCCGCTGCTGATAGTCGTGCTGCTGGCCGTGCCGCCGCTATAGACGTCCTGCACCCCGCCGCTGTCGATCGTCGTGCTGATAGCTGTGCCGCCGAATACGACAAACTGAATGCCGTTACCAGCGTCAGCGCCGCTGAGGCTCGTGCCGCTCGCGGTTCCTAAGACGACCTGCTCGCCGCCGAAGTTGATCGTCGTGCTGGTAGCCGTGCCGCCGGACAGGACGTTCTCGAATCCGCCCTGGTTGATCGTCGTGTTGCTGGCCGTGCCGCCGCTTTCGACAGTCTGAGACCCCAGGATATTGTCAAAGCTGTCGCCGTTGATGGTCGTGCTGATCGCGGTTCCGAAGACGTCCTCTAACCCGCGGCTGTTGATCGTCGTGCTGCTGGCCGTGCCGCCGGACAGGACATCCTCTAAGCCGCCGCTGTTGATGGTCGTGCTGCTGGCCGTGCCGCCCGACTCCACAGTCAAAATGCCGCCGTTGAAGATGGTAGTGCTTGAGCCAAGCCGTAGTCGTTCTCCACGCCGCCGGAGGAGATCGAAATAAACCGTGCCGTGCCCCCCAAATCCACAATCAACGTGCCGCCGTTCACAACGGTGGCAAAGTTCAAAGTCGTGCCAGAAAGAACTTCGTACGTGGTGCTGATCGGCGGAAGCGGGCTACTCATGGCGGATGCTCCTAGTTATTCGGAAGCCCGGAATGTTGCTTATGGTGGCCTTCACTTGGTCTACGGTAATGAGCCGCGTGCATTCGAACTGACGCGGCGTGTCCTTGTGGCGCGGGCACCACAGGAAGTCCTTGTGGTCAAAGCGGTGCCGCACGTCGTTCCAGCAGCCGTTGCAGGTGTGATAATTGATCACTCGGTATGGCGTTTGGAACTCGGTGCTCGGAAGGCTGAAGCCACTAATCATCACCACTGGGGTCCCTACCGCCCAAGCCAGCCAGGATAGCCCGCTAGCAAGTCCGACGAAGAACTCGGCATGCTTGATCCAACGGGCTCGTTCCTGGAGCGGCCGGTCGCCGGTCTCGTCCTCCGCCCCATACGGAATGTGATTCCACACCAGGCCGCCGCCATGCGTGGGCTTCTGGTCGATGCAGACGACGCGGTAGCCTTGGTCCTTGAGGTGGCGGACGATCTCGCGCCAACCTACGGGATTGTTCCAATATTTAGCTTGTGTCGTGCTCTGCGCCGCGATGCACACGTAGGGCTCGGCCATGGGCCGGCTCTCGTCATCGAGCGCAATCCTTGGCGGCACTTCGGTCGGGTCGACGCCCAGTATGTATCCCGCAGTTCGATGCAACCCCACGTGGCGAAAGTCGCAAGGCTGGAACACGCATTCCTTATCGTCAAAGAACAGCCCGATGTAGTAAGTCGCATAAAAGCACTCGGGCTTAACCTCGTCGTGAGTGATGAAAGTGATATCGGGATAGGCATCGCGGAACAGCGGGATGAGCTTTTCACCCATGGCGCAGGTCAATCGGCACCCATGGCGCTCCTTGAACTTCACGGCATAAGGAAACCATCCAAGCGTGTCGCCGATCGTGCCCACAGGCAAATTGATCAGCACATGCCGATCCACGGCCGAATACTCGTGCACGAGCACACTTTCGTTCTGCTGCCACACCTCGACCCGAAATCGCACGAAATAACGTTTGGCACTGTTCACTCGCCCGGCCTTGATCTCCGTCTCGTAGAGAATGTTCCCGGTATCGAGATCGCTCAGGCGCACGCGCCAGGGATGCTCAGCCTCGGGCAAAACCACCCGGCAGCCCTCATTGAAATCGAACTGAACGCCCCTGGGACCTTGCTGGGTAAGCACCGCGGCAGGAGCGGGGTAGGCGCGCTTTTCAGGGGCAGATGAGGAGGATTCCGGAGGCGCAGTCGATTGCGATGTCGGCACCAGCGTCGGAACCCGGGCGGATGTAGGCGCATCCTCGGAGCTGGATGTCGAGATCGTCGGTATCGCAACAGCAACATTCATCTTCAGCGTACCTTTTCAATCGGCCGTTACACCGGGAGGCGCGGATCAACGCCAATTTCTCGGTATAGGCTGAACCGAATTCGATGATCGGGGGCGGCGTGCCCTGCGGAATTGAACACAGGGCGCCCCGGGCGATTCAGATTGCGTGGGTAGTGACGACTGGAGGCGGCTCCCTGAGGGTCGAAGGTCCGGCGGACCCGCCCTCACGCTCACGCTGGCAAATGCTCAGAGCCGTTGCTGCCGCCGGGGCCTCCTAGTCCGGTGTGCAGGAGACCTAACACGGTGTCAGGCCGAGAGACTGTGATACAGGTCACACCTTGGCAAAGTTTCCCGCCGGCCACGCTGCAAGTCCAACATAAAGCCTGCGCCGACAAGGCGGGAGGAGTCTGTATAAAAGTGAACACCTTCGCCATTCCGCCGACGATCCGGAGGTCCTGCTGCGCATTTGCGCGTGGTGCGGGGCCGACCGTCGGAACCTAAAGCGACACAAAATGAAGGGGAAATCAGAGCGGAAATGGTGTAAATTCTGAGTTACAGCAGAATGATCGCCTAATAAGGGAAAGGGACCGTCCCCTATGAGCAAAGAACGGTCCCCAAGAAGCGAGATAGGCAGGTTGCCAATCTTGACGCGACATATTGTGGCTAAGCTGCGCCGTACGTGAACCGCTACCGCGATCGCGGCCACGCATAGGGATCGTGCTGGTCAAATTGGAAAGCAGGCAGGCACAGTTCTCTAGTGATCCGTGTCGCATGTACTGAGTTATTCACGAAGCCCCTGAGGCCGCGCGCAATCAGCTCCGCGACGAGAAGGCGCTCCGCCCCGCTGGCAAATGTCTGTTGGTAAACTCAACCTCTCGGTCGTTGGCGGCGATCCGAGGCAGGAGGTCTCGCAATTGGAGCTCCGCTCAAGTCCAATCCATTACTGCGTGCGATCCCGGTCATCGCCGTTACCTCGTATGCGTTGGCCGGGAAGGCTGACACGGCACGCGCCGCGGGTTGCGACGCCTACATTCCCAAACCTTACAGCCCGCGTCAGCTGCCGGCGAAGGTCCGCGAGTACTTGTCCTCGCCCGCGCCGACGAGGTGATCGAATGAAGCGGCGGGAGTTTATCACGCTTCTCGGCGGCGTGGCTGCGTGGCCGCTCGCGGCACGCGCGCAACAGCCGGAGCGGACGCGGCGCATCGTGTTCTTGCACGCACTCGCCGAGAACGATCCGGAAGTACAAGCCCGCATCGCGGCATTTCGCCAAGGGCTTGAGACGCTCGGATGGACGGAGAACCACAACATTCAAATCGAGCATCGGTTTTCCGGTGGCGATCTCGCCCAAATCCAAGCTTACACGGCGGAACTGGTAAGTTCGGCGCCGGATCTTATTGCCGCCAGCAGCACGCCGGTCCTTGCGGCACTGAAACAGGCGACCCGCTCTATCCCGATTGTCTTCTCTGTGGTCAACGATCCACTCGGACAGGGCTTCGTCGCGAGCTTGGCGCGCCCGGGCGGCAACGTCACCGGCTTCGCCTTCGTCGAGTTCACCATGGTGGGCAAGTGGCTCGAGCTGCTCAAAGAGATCGCTCCAGGTCTCAGGCGTGTAGCGCTCATGTTCAATCCGCAGACGGCGCCCCACTACATCACTTATCTGCATGAATTCGGAGCGGTGCCTGCAGCGCTCGCCGTCGGGTTGGCGGCGGCACCCGTTCGCGACGAGGCCGAGGTCGAAGCGGCTGTTGCCGCACTTGCGCGCGAGCCGGGCGCCGGATTTATCGCTGCGCCGGACCCATTCATCAACACCCGCCGCGGGCTGATTATGGCACTGGCGAAGCGGTATCGACTCCCCGTGATTTATGGCTTTCGGTTCTACGTCAGGGAAGGCGCGCTGATGTCCTACGGACCCGACGCTGTCGACGTTGTTCGGCGTTCGGCTTCGTACGTGGATCGCATTCTCAAGGGGGAGAAGCCGGCCGACCTTCCGGTGCAGGCGCCTACCAAGTACGAACTGGCGATCAATCTCAAGACCGCTAAGGCGCTCGGCCTCACCGTGCCGCCAGCGCTGCTCGGCCGCGCGGACGAGGTGATCGAATGAGTTACGCACCGGCATTATCGCCGACCCTGGAGGATGAAAAACTGCCGATACGTTGGGGGCGCGGGTGCCCCGAGCCCCTAGGGGTGGCATGATGGCCAGTTATTTTCTTTATAGGCGGCGGGAGTTCATTGCGCTTCTGGGCGGTGCGAGTGTTGCGTGGTCACTCGCAGCGCGCGCGCAGCAGACAGAGCAGGTGCGGCGGATCGGCGTCATCATGGCCATGCGCGAAAGCGATCCGCAAGGCCAACTGAACGTTGAAGCTTTTCGGCAAGGGCTCCTCACCCTCGGCCTCGCGGACGGTCGCAATGTAAGAATCGACTTCCGTTTCGGCGCTAACGAGCCGGGCAGCATACGGTCAGCGGTCGCGGACGTATTGGCTTTGACGCCGGACGTAGTCCTTACGCACGGCACGGCAGTCACGACGGTGGTGAAGCAGCAAACGCGAACGGTTCCTGTGGTGTTCACAGTCGTTTCGGATCCGGTGGGAATCGGCTTTGTCGAAAGCTTCGCGCAGCCGGGCGGCAATCTCACCGGGTTCACCAATTTCCTTGAGCCATCGTTTGCCGCCAAGTGGGTCGAGTTCCTCGACGAGATCGCGCCCGGCCTAAAGCGCGTCGCGATCATGTTCAACCCCCAACCGCGGGCCGGCGGCGGACTGCATTTCGTTGAGCCAGGGGAGGCCGCAGCAGTGTCGCTGGCGAAGACGCCAGTACGATTGCTAGTCCAAAGTGCCGCCGATGTCGAGCGGACGCTGGAGGCGTTTGCTCGCGAACCCGGTGGCGGACTTATCACGCCGCCGGACAGAACCACGAATAACCATCGCGAGCTAATTGTCGCGCTCGCTGCTCGGTATCGTCTTCCGGCGGTTCATCCCTATCGATTCTACCTGACGAGCGGCGGTCTAATGTCCTATGGCATCGACTATGCCGACGTGTTCCGGCGTGCGGCCTCCTATGTCGATCGCATTCTGCGAGGCGAGAAGCCCGGTGAATTGCCGGTCCAGGCGCCAACCAAGTACGAGTTGGTAATCAACCTCAAGACGGCCAAGTCCATCGGTCTCACCATTCCGCCATCGCTGCTCGCCCGCGCCGACGAGGTGATTGAATGAAGGAAGGCGCCAGGCCAAGCTGGCGCGATCAGCCGGTGGGAGTCCGGCCCAGGTAAGGCCGTAGCGGGCCGCCTGGAAGCGAGTGTTGCGTGAGGCGGCGGTGACGCCGAACACGAAGCGTACACAGGGTCTGCGTGGGGTGTGTGATTGAGCCACGAAATGATCTCAAAGCGGGAGCGGAGACTGTCTTCATGGTCGAACGCAACATGAGCAATGCCGTTATGCGACGCATTGTCGTCCCGCCGGGGTCGAAGAGCACATCACGCGCAGAAGGATCGCGTCGGAACCTGGGAGATCCCACGTCTGGCCGTCAGCTGGTCAGTCGGCGGTCCGCATCGGGAAGGTGAGGAGCCGTAGCCGATGATGCACGGGCGCGGGAAGTCGGACCCTGCCGTAGTACCTGCGAAGCCGGCGAACAAAGCGGGACATCCCGCGGCGGAGCTGGTGGAGCCAAGGACGGGGACCGAGGGGAATGCGGGCCAGCAAAGCACGCACCGGGCGCGCAGAGCCGGGTAAGCGGTGTCACAAGCGCTGGAGCGTACTGTCCCCGCTGCGGATCCCTCCCTCGCACCGTCCTCTACTCCAGCGATTGCACCGGTGGAAAGCTCGGCGCTGTCGGCGTGCTCCCGGTGGGCTTGGCGTCCGCCGCAGGCTTGGCAGCCGACGGGTCGACGGTCACCGTCCATGCATTCGGGCTCGCCGGCGCGGCGGCGGAATTCTGATCCACTTTCTCCGACGGAGGCGTTGGCGGTCGCGCGTGGCCGATCAGTCCAGGGGGCCGAAGCGCTGGATAGCCACCGGGCAGGCCCGCGGCGATGACGCGCCGCACCGAAAGCACCTTTCCCTAGCGTGCATCGACAATGATGCGGACCGACTTTCCCTGCCGGCTAGTGGCAAGCACAACGTAGGTGTGACCTTGCCGGACCGGCTGGTCTGTCGGCATCAGACCCATCGAGCGCACGATACCGTTGATTTTCGCAGGCGGTAGCACGCCACCCAAGCTCGGCTGCAGCGGCTCGGCAAATGCATAGGTAGACACGAGCGCGAGGCCAGCCGCCATGACAATCGCTTGAATTTTCACGAAGCTTCTCCCCCAAAACTCTATTGCATTCGGGGAAACCGGGCCCTCCGCAGGATAATGGGCCGTAATTGAGGCGGAGCTTGGGCGGGCAACGGGCAGTGAGTCGTGCGCTGTCGCATAACGTGTTTCGTTTGGATGATAACGTAGCGCGGCCATCGCTCACGCCGCATCGTGTCGTTGCCTCCAGTCGCCGACGCGAACGGCATCGCGTCGAGAGACGCACGGCAGCGAATGGCGTTAACCAAGAATTAACGATTGATTTCCTGGCAAGCGCTGCGCGCTTCAGAATGGAGCTCTAAAAATGGGGCTCCGCGAACGCGGCGCGTTCCGCAGAGAAAATTAACAACAGGAGGTCGTCATGCGCTTAGCCGCGCTGCTCGGCGCTGCCAATGTAATTGCAGCAGTCTCGACATTTGGCGTAGAGGCTGCCGACTTCGCCTATCCTCCTGCAGCGGTCGCACCGCCCCAGTATGCACCGCCCCAATATAGCGTGGGCCCAGCCCCGGCCGTTGCGCCTCCCCAGGTGGTCGTCGTCCCGGGGGCCCCGGTCGCGATTCCCCGGTATAATGCGGCAGCTCCGCCCGTGGTGGGGGGGCCGTCACCCTATGGCGAGGCGCCGCCAGTAGTGCCTCCGGGACCTTTCCTACCCCCACGTGCGGCATGCGAGCCTGTTTGGCGCTGTGGGAGTGGCGGTTGCGGCTGGGATTCGAGCTGCGCACCGTATCCCGAAGCTTACGCTGATCCCCATCGGTCACCGGGTCCGCCGGTCTACTCAGAGGCCGTGCCAACTCCCGCGCCCTACGCCGGCCCGAATGGCGCGCCTAGCCCACCGGTCTACTCTCGCCCCGCTCCGGAGCCCTACGCCGGCCCGAATGGCGCGCCTAGCCCACCGGTCTACTCTCGCCCCGCTCCGGAGCCTTACGCGGGCCCGAAAGCGCCTCAACGCTCCGGGCCTTATGCGCCACAGGTTTACTCGGCTCCGTCGGGCCTTACGCGCTGGATAATCGGCCCGCAACCCTACGGCTTGTAAGAGCCGGGCCGTCGACGCCCGTCAGAGCAGCGATCATGACGAAAATTGTTTATGTGCTGCTCGTGGTCGAAGGTCTTTCGGGAGCGACATCGGCAGCCGCAGGAAACATGGGAGCCGATGAAGCGCGCCGCTTTGTCGTCGGCAACCTGTTCTCGTTTACTTGCTTTGAAGGGACCTCCGGAGAGGGCCGTGTCAATGCCGACGGTTCCGTTGGCGGTGTGATCCGCTTAGGGGGCAGCGGGTTCCCACAATACGCGACGCTTCCGCCCGGAACGCTGCGGGTCAGGGGCGAGGCCATTTGCGCGTTAATAAGCGGGCTACCGTTCGAGGTCTGCTTCGATCTCGATCGCACCGGAGCGAAGAGCTTCCGCGGTTCGGTCGCGGCAATGAGCCCGCTCGCGTCCTGCCATTTCACCAAACAATCTACTCGGGCCGGCACTACCAACACCTCGCTGCCACTGTCTATCCAACCGACTGTCACACCCTCCAGTCGGTAACGTTGCTTCACCCGGCGGCGTTAAACCTTTCGATGACCATCCCCCAAACTTCGAAAGTCCAGACACGCCTAGGAACCCGATCCGCGGAATTTTCTTTACGTCTCGTGCACGCATGGCAAACGGCCACGCTGCGGTACCGCCGATCAGCGGAATGAACTCCCGCCACCTCATTCGATCACCTCGTCGGCTCGTTGTTGAAGATGCAAAGGCACGTCGAGGCCGAGTGCCTTGGCGGTCTTCAGGTTGATCACCAGCTCGAACTTCGAGTGCTGGTTTCCTCACCTGAAGAGCGACTGCCGCTTGATATACCTCCAACCGTAAGCACAATCCTTCCCCAATACGCGCTTTTTGATCATCAACTGCGGCTCGTTGCTAAGGCCTGGGCTAAACTAGAAGCAAACCCCCGGACCGTAATTCTTCATATGCCCACAGGCGGGGGAAAAACGCGAACTGCGATGCATTTAATCGCTCAGCACTTACGCGTTTACGCGCCAGCCGTTGTCGTATGGCTGGCTCATAGCCGAGAGGCTGGCTGGCGTTCTGGCCGACGTAGGCAAGCTGGTCGATGTGCTGCTCGCGGACGGCTCGCCCTCGCGGGCGCTGCGCGAGCGGCTTGCCGAGCGAGCCAGCCGAAGCGGGGCTTAGGCAGCAGCCGATGATGACGCCTACGAGGAGGAAGCATCACCGGTCACTTACCGCTTGGTCCGGGAACGCAAAAGACACGGAGGAAAGCTCACCGCCCTGCTGAAAGATATGCTGCCCCGCAGCCCCGCAGTCTTGCTCCGTGGCGTAGCCGGGAATAGTGGTGACTGCAGGAGCGGCGGGGCTGGCGGTGGTAACAAAGATCACCAAAACTCAGGTCAATGGTTACTCCTAAGCTTGCAGCCGGAGCTGCCTTAAATTCTCCAGCGATTGGCCCTCGTTTCGCTTCTAGTGGCCGCCGCTGGGGCTCCCGGAATGGCCTTCAAGGAAGACGTAATTTTGCCAACTCCGCATTCGGAGCAAGATGCGCCGAAGGAGCGCGATGTGATGCCAATGGTGCGTGAGAATTGCGACCTCCGCCGAGGATCCCATCGGTATCTGGTAGTCCGAAAGGTCGTCAGTAATGTCGATTTCTGCAACGGCCCGGTCGTTACCCGTTTGCGCGGCAAAGTCCTGCAGTACCCCCGTGGCCTGGAACTGGCCGGCGGCGATCACATCCAGCACTTGGCCCACCTTCCCCTTGAACACGCGCCCCGGCACAGCGGTGAAGGCTATTTCGGCATCGTCCCCAGGCTTGACCCTTTGCAGTGAATTCTGCTGGAACGCCGCCACAAGCATCCGGTCCTTCAGACCCTGATTGACGAACACCATTACCGGTCGCAAGGGGGCGGGGACTACATACATTCCCGGGCGTAAGCCGACTTGGGTCACAAATCCCGCTGTCGGCGCCCGAGTAACGGTCTGCGCGAGATCGAATTCGGCATCGCGCAACTCGGCTTGCAGGCGCGCGACCGTGGTGTTGACGCCGCCGATCTCCGACGAATATCCCAGCCGCGCGCGATCCTCCGCGGCTCTGGCACCAGCCAGACCCTGCCTCGCCGTTTCGAGGTTGCGCGCGTAAGTGTCGAGGCTCGCCTGCGCGATCACCTTCTTTTCGAAAAGCTCGGACTGACGGTCGTAATTCTGCTGCGCCAGCTGAAATTGCGCCTCGCTCCGTTCAGCTTCCGCCGTCGCTTGGTCGAGAGACGCCTTGAGCTGCTTCACGCTCTGCTCGGCTTCCGCAAGCAGCGCCTTCTTCTGATCGACGACATACTCGTAGGGCCTCGAATCGAGGCGGAACAACACGTCTCCTTCCTTCAGCGGGACATTGGTCGCGACCGGCACCTCGATGACGCGACCTTTGACGCCAGGTAGAACAGGCGTTACCGAAAAGTAGATCCGGGCGACGGTCGTGAACGGGTGATTATAGCTCATGATGATCAGCAATAACGCGATGCCGACAATCCCGCCAAGCGTCGCTGTGGCAAGAGACCACTGATTCACGGGTATCCTGAAGAGCTTGAAAATCACGTAGCAGATCGCGACGTAAGTCAAAATCAGTAGGAGTTCCATCGGTGGCCTCAAACCTCAGTCATTTCCCCTGGCAGTTTTAATGTCTTCCAGACTGCGCGCTCTGTTAGTCGCAGGACTTTATGCGCTTCTTCGAGCGAACCGTCGATGAGCTGGCGCACGATGTCCGGCTCAATTCGGAACAGATCGCGCAATTCGCCTCGTGCCCTATTAGCGTCCGTCGCCGCCATTACCAGGGCGTTGGGGTCATTGAGGAACGCATACCAAAGCGGTCTTCCATCGACCAAACGGAAGTCATCGCTGGTCTCGGGAGATTGGCGGCCTGCGTACCAACATGTAGGCTCAATTCGCAACTTAACTTTCCTCCCAAGATCCACCAACGAGAGGGCGGCAGAGAACCCTTCGGGTACAAAACCAATGCACTCGATCGGCCTTGACCTCCCGGATTTGTGTGCGCGCGTCGCGAAGACCGATGCCTATTTTCGCCGTCCGGCCACCGCCTGGGAGAGCGCGTCCTTGCATGGGTCGCTGAGTTTCCCAAGAGCATCCTTCATGCAAGCGAGACGCCTGAGGCGCTTCTTGTCAGCGCAACTTTGCTTTACGTCCTCCTTACATGCTTTGCCAGTCTCGGCGATCTTCGCCAACCTAGCCTGACACGGTTCGGAAAATTCCGTCAGGTGTTCTTTCACGCACGCGCGGATGCGGCCCTCACCGGGCTTAACATCGGGACACTTCGATTTTATATCGCCTGCACACGCCCTCGATTGGCTACTCTGCTGCGCCACAGCCACAGGTACCGAAAGCAGCATCGCGGCGCCAACTACCATGAGAGTTTTCAACATTGGTCTGTTCTCCTCGACAAAAGGACATGTCGGCATTGCTTCGCCTTCGGACTCCATGACCCCAATGCCCGCTGAACGTCCATACGCGCGCCTTATCGATCCTCTCAGACCACAAGGGCGACGATTGAGATCAGCAAAATCGCCGCTACTAGCATGAGCCATTCCAAGGCATCAAAGCCGAAGAAGCGGGTGCCCCGCGAAAGATGCGTCGACATGATGCGCCTCCGCGAAAATCCCCCACTTGCCTTTATTACCCTGGCGGCCGACAACGATCCGCATGACACCAAATGTTATGTCAGGACTGCTGTCCTTTGGAACACTGAAAGCCAGCAGTACACAACCGTCCTAGACGCCAGAGAACGGAGCATTGTTCAGGCTGCGTGCGAGCCGATCTTGCTCAAGAATCGCAGCGACGATTACCAGGTTCGCGGTCACGTTGATCAGCGCCAGCAGAAACTCTCCCGGCAGCCTCGAAAGCGACAGATGGACATACCGGATCGGCAGCTTCGTTCCAATACGCGACATCGGGCCAGCGTACCAATACGCGACATCGGGCCAGCGTATTGATGCTGGTCCGAAAGTCTCGGTCATAGGACGGTCGCGTACGTCACCTTGCTGAGTTTCGAGACCCGGCTTCCAGCTGGTTCCGTGGCCTAGCAAGTCACTCCGCGGGCGCACCTGCTGGCGGCACGGCGGGCGTGAGTTCTCACGCAGACACCATTCACGCGGTGCATACCGGCGCCGCATGCTTCGCGGACTTGAATGACCAGTTTGTCTGGCTGTTGGAGGGATACGGGTGGCAAAGCCTGTGCTGATGACGCCAAGGTCAGAGCAAAGGCAACGGCAATCAACCTGAGCATTGCTTTCTCTCCCATTCTGTCTTGGCCCGCCGCGACCCGCGAGCCTCGGGGGCAGCCAATGGCGCGAAGGATTGTACATCGTTTTCGGTGGTGTTGCTAGTAGTCCTGCAACTGGGAGGGGACTCGCCCCCGACCTAAGGGTCTACCGTAGCGCCTTTTCAGGTGAAACCCCGATTGTTTATGGCAACCCGAGCGATCAAAATGATCCGGGAGGATTCTGAAAAGCAATGCGAAGTCGTGCAGGAAAACGGGGTCACTTCACACCCGATGGGGACGCGCCCAGGACAGATCGATCCCGGCGTCGTGCTCTACCTAATAACCGAAAAGGGAATGAGTGCCTCTGACGTTCAGGCTCTCTTTTACCACGAGTGCGGCCTAAAAGGCCTGTCAGGGATCAGCAACGACATGCGCCAGCTGCAAAGCAGCTCCGATCCCCGGGCGGCCTTGCCATCGACTATTTCGTCTACCGCGTCGGGCTGCATGCTGGGATGTTAGCGGCCGCACTCGGGCGGAATCGATGCCTTTGTATTCACGGGTGGAGTTGGTGAGAACTCGGCAATCATCCGCGCCCGTATCGCGGAAAAACTAGGCTGGTTGGGCGTCACTCTCGATCCGACCGCCAATGCGGCCCGAGAGTCTCTGATATCTCGACTGGACAGCCGTGCGGGTCTCTATGTCATGCCTACCGATGAAGAGCTGATGATTGCACGCCATACGTTGACACTGATCCCGGCATACCGCCAGCCGCAGTCCCCAGAAAGGGCAATGGCGTGAGGAGAGTTTGGTTTATCTGCGAGAAAAAGGAAGAGAGTTCCGGTTGTTGCGAGTCCAAGGAGCATGAAACTTCAGCTTTTCGCGTCGTAGCGAGATAATCATGGTCAGCAAGAGAATTCACGCTCGCCCGAACCGGACCTGACATGCATGATCGCATTGGCACCATGCAGTCAAATTCCGGGATAGCACCGTCGAACTTCTAGTCCCTCGTGGATATCAGGGTGCGTGCTAACGTTCTGCGTAGCACTTCAAAAATGACTGCGGTTGACCATCCGAATAATAACACGCCGTTCATAGCCGTTATCGGGCCAAGCAGTCGCCAACGCTCCAACGGAATTAGGTCGCCATAGCCAAGTGTTGTGTAGTTGACGAATGCAAAATATACAAGATCGGCACCCGCTGGCGCAGCATCGACCATCAAATACGCCAAAGACCAAACAATCACTTCTAGTGCATGCGTGACCATCAGAACCGACACGGTCGGGATCATGACTGCTATCAAAAACAGGGAAGGGTGTGATCTATTCTGCGTGCCCCTGGACTGAGCGACCCACACTACTGTCGTCATTACCAGTGCGTGGATTGCGATGTTGACCACACTCACACCGCCGCCCACCAAAAATTGCCGCAACATGCTGGGTTCTCAACGGTTTGTACGCACGTTTCCAGGACGCGCATATGCCTGAATTGCGGTGTCAATTCTCGTCACTGCACTCGAGGCGGCAACAGGTAGAGAGTGATAGCGAAGACAGCGTAAACCAATAACAGCAGAACACCGATGAACCAGGCCGACCGGCCACCGCTCGTAATGAACGCCGCGACAAGCGTGGCGACAAAGACCATCACCACCGCGCCGGACCAGAATTGCAGGTCCATCGGCGTGGGCCCGATAACGTAACTAAGAAGAACGAGCACAGGGCAAACGAATAACGCGATCTGGGAAGCGCTGCCGAGCGCAATCCCCACACTCAGGTCGAGCCGGTCCCTGCGCGCTGCCGAAAACGCCACCGCCATCTCGGCGGCGCCGCCTACGAGTGCGACAACGATGAACCCGACAAACGCAGAGCTCATCCCGAATGTCCCCGCAGCCTCCTGCACCGACTCGACGAAAATCTCGCTCACCAGCGCCACGAGCACCGTGACCACGGCTAGCGTGCCCAGGGCCAGTCCTATGGGCCATGCAGGTTCGCTTGCCTCGGCGTGCTCCGCGCTGGCAAAGATTTCGCGGTGCGTCTTAAGCGAGAACAACAAGCCCAATCCGTATCCGACGATGAGCAGCACGGCCAAGCTGACGCTGAGCTTCTGGGTCACCGCCGCGCCCACCACCAAGTCGGCTTTAGCGATCGCCGAAGGGCTCAGAAGCGCAATTGTGGCCAGTAAGAGCAAGCCTGCGTGCAGCCGGGCGGTGGCGCGGTTGTACTCCTGGACGCGGTGCCTGAGACCGCCGAGGAAAAAGGACGCTCCGAGCATGAAAAGCGTGTTAGTCACGATAGCGCCCGCTACGGAACCCTTCACGAGTGTGTAATCCCCGGCACGGAGGGCCGTCGCTGCGATGACCAGTTCGGTCAGGTTTCCCAACGTCGCGTTGAGCAACCCGCCCGCGGCGTCACCCGTCTTTTCCGCAACCGATTCGGTGGCGTGACTAAGCAATGCGGCGAGCGGCACAATCGCGAGCACTGAGAGGACGAACAGCAGCGTGTGCGCCGCGGGGGCGAGTTTCGCGGCTACCAATGCCACCGGCACAAGGGCCAGTAGCCAGAGCATGGGGTTGTGGCGGAGCTCCTTGAGCAGAGGGTTCATATTCCACCCGTTTCGGCTTTCGGCACCCAAAATTAGGACAATGGGTCAATGCGAGTAAAGGTGCTGACCAAAGTATCACGAGCAGCGCCGAGCTCATGAACAGCGCCCTGGACGTCCTGCCGATCCCGGTGCTCAAGGCTGCCCTCGGCGCCTACACGGCGCGCCGGATGTACCAGGCTAGCCTTGTTGCCGGCGCCGACCGCATTGGCCTGGACGGGCTCCCCGCGGGCACCGTGACCGAGAACCAGGCCCGAGACGCGGCTGAGAGGCTCCAGGCTCTCAATCAGCGCAACGCCGACGTCGCCACTCAAGCGAGCCAGGCCTTCAAGGCTTCTCAGAACAGCGCGGTAACGGCAGCGCCGGAGGCGCCCAGGCGGCTATCGCTCGCCGACCTGAAGGCTGCGGCACGGGTCCGGCGCACGGCGTAACCACAGTCGGTCTTGCAAGATCAGGAAGAACAGGGGCGTCCGGCTTCACAGTCGGTCTTGCATAACAGCGGGGTAACAGTGGCCGTCGCGCCACAGTACGTCCCTCAGAACAGGGGCATAACAGGGCTCTGGCGGCACAGTAGGTCCGTCAACTAACGGGGACAACGGCACAGTGTATCCATTTTAAACTGGGGGAACTGGATGAGCGAGCGTGGGGGAACTGGATGAGCGAGCGTGCCGTCCTGGGCCTTCCTACGAGGCCTGGAGAAAAACAATGACGGCAATCAGGGCCGTAATCCCTGGAAGGGCACGAAGGCACCGCCGTGGCGGAAAGCCAAGCCTCGGCAGGACCGCGGTAAGCTGCAGAAGGGGATCCTAGCGGCGTTTGAGAGCAAGCCCGCTGGCACGCGGCTGTCGACAAGCGATCTGATCCGGGCGGTATATCCGACCTTCACGAAGGATAGCAGGGAGCAGGAGATCGCGGTCTATGCATTCACGCGAGCGAGGCTCAGAGACGAGTGGTGCTGTCCTACCGAGGCAAAGTGTCGTAATTCACACAAACCAGTGTCCTAATTTGCTAAGATAGCGGACGAAGGCAGGATTTCCGCCTCGGGTCAGGCGGGGGCAATGACATACAAAATCCTAATGATAATTGCCCTGATGGCGCCGATTTTTTTGGTTGCGATCGGCGCGATGGTGCATGGGCCGTCTCACCGACACGCGCCTGAAAAGGGCGAATTGGGGCCGCTACCATAGGGTGGGGATGCTCAACCGATCGCGGCTATGTGCAGCGGTGATCCTCTTCACGGTCACTGCTTTTGAACATGCGCCCGCAGTCTGGCGGGGGCCGCCGCAAATACTTGCGGCACTCGATCCCGAGACTAGCGCTTGGGTTAAAGCCCTTAGAAACAAGTCCGGTGGTTCATGCTGTGACCAAGCTGACGGCTTCCCCATCGAGGTCGACGGCTGGGATATGGCCGGGATTGTCGACGACACATCCGCAATGACCGATTTGGAGGCCAGCTTGGCCAGGAGCGGCTATCGTGTTCGGCTGGCCGATGGCAAATGGCACGATGTGCCGAATTTCGCGCTGGTCGATCCGAAGACCAACAAGCTTGGTTATACTGTGGTGTGGCTAATTCCGGCGACCTTCGATATTCACTGCTTCCTTCCCGGAGCGGGGGGCTGAGAAAGCAGCAGCCCTTGCTCGTCATTCCCGTTTCGGCTAGGTGCTCCGTTCCCCACAGTTGCAATTCTCGCCCAGGCCGAAAAACCCCGACCTGACCCTCCCGCTAGCCCAGCCGATCACCCTCACCCCGCTATTCTAGTTTCGTGATGGCCCGCAAACGATCTAATCTTACGTTTGAACCGCACAAAACCGAGGACGGCACCGGGTACTACATTCTCGTGACCTGGCCCAGGGGCGTAAGTGCCAGCATTTATGGAACGAGTTGTGCCCGTTGTTGACGAGACAGGTCGTTGTGATAATTCCCTTTGATACATCTCGCTCCCCCTCCATAACACCGAGCAGTCCACGAACAGCATCATAAGGGACGAGGTTTCCGGGCGCATATGCCTTTACCGATCCGATTATCTTCACACATCCATTATCTTCACACATCCCATGCCGTGGCCGACGGCAATCACGTCCCGCCCGTAATCACCGGACCTGGGCGTTAGGATAACACCATCATATCCGGCTTTCTTGAATGCCCCGGCGACGAGTTCTTCCCATTGTCTTGCCGTCAGTCTGTACGCAAGCTCCCAATCCGCTGCCAACTGGCGAACTATCTCAACCCAAATTACGGACGTTGATTTGATAAGCACACCTTCATTGACGCTCTGCTCGGGGACGATGAGAGCGGAAGTGGTTAGAGTCGTCTTGAGCGCCGACGTCACAGTAGCATCGGCGGTCATACTCCCCGTTCCAGACATGGCGGCGACGGCTACGAACTGCCGCTGCCGAACATGAGCATTGATCGCTACCCGCGAAGCGTCATCAATGCCCTGAAAGCTGAAGGGAGGTAATTGCGGCAGGGGAGCAGCCAACTCGTCATCCCCGGCTAGACATCTCGTAAGCACCCCGAACCTTCTCAACCGGTTCCGCCAACTGCATCCACATTCGAGCGTATCGGAGGATCTCGGCTCGGTTCTCGAGGTCGTTCATGCATTCAGCCAGGGACAAGCACTCTAACGCCTTGGCTCGATATTCGTTGGCTGCGTTTCTCATAGGGAACTCCCATCTTCAGGGACTCTTTTTTTCGTTCCTTGGTGGGCGCCTGCACGGGAAGATCGGCCGGCTTGGCTCCCTTGAGGGTGCGATCCACGTATGAGGCCGAGCCCGAAAGATATCGGAGGGGTCGGGTCCGTAGCTCATTAGCGCGCCTTCGGCGGCCTGTCGCAACGTGTAAACCGTCGGCACCCGATGGTGTGCAGCCGATCTCATAATCACGTCGCGCGTGCGACGACGAAGGCGCGTCGGACTTTGTCCCGAATCCCAAGAACATGGACCCCATCTACCAGTCGTCAAGCAAGACCTGGGGCATTGTGCGGGACATTGCGCAGACTGCGGCGGTCGGCGGGGCCGGAGCGCGCGACCCAGGCGCCGCGTCGCAGGAGGCCACGAATCTGGGATTAATCCAACCTCACCGGAGAGATAGGCTCATCCGAGTGACTATTCGGTCCCAAGCCTTTGTCTCGCTTTCTGCTTTTTTAAATAGAAGGCGGGACTATCGCGATCCCGATTGCTAAGCGTGTAGATACGAAGTTTAGCTCGTCCGTCGCGGCTTTGGAATTGACGACCAGATCCTTTTTGGACAGGAGACTTCGCGATGAGTGCAAAGAAGCCGACTGGCCAGGATAAGAAGGTCACGACCATTGATGTCAATGATCCGGATTCCTCTAAGGGTGCCCTCAAAACGGTCGGCGGGTCGCGGTCGGACCACTGGAATAACAATTTACTCAATCAAGCGGCTAATACGCTTTGGATCAAGCATTCCGATGAAAAGACACGCGAAACTCAGTGCAAAGCCACAATGTCGGCGCTGGTTGGCATCGCGCCCAAAGACGAGATCGAGGGAATGATCGCGGCGCAGGTCATCGCCGCACACAACGCTGCCATGGAATGCTATCGGCGCGCCATGCACAGCGGACAGACGTTTGAGGGGGCGGCGCGAGAACCTGAACCAGGCCAACAAGCTGTCCCGCAGTTTTGCCGTGCTGCTCGATGCCCTGAATCGGCATCGCGGCAAGGGCCAGCAGAAGGTTACGGTGGAGCATGTCCACGTCCATTCCGGCGGGCAGGCTGTGGTGGGTGTAGTGGAGCCCCTCGGCAATACACCGAAATCAGAGGACCAACACAATGCGAGACAAATTGCCCATGCACCTCAGCCCGAGATGCGGAGCGCGAACTCGGAAGGGGAACCCGTGCCAATCGCCAGCGATGCCGAACGGCCGGTGTCGGATGCACGGGGGCAAGTCACCGGGGGCCCCGAAGGGGAATAAAAATGCCCTCAAACATGGACGTTATACCGCAGAGGCTATGCTGCGACGCCGACACATTGCGTCTCTTCTGCGAGCCATGAGGGCCATGGAGCGCGAGGTAAAGTAAGTGTTGATCAAAGCCGCGCTCGGATATCACGTGGCAGATGGTCTGTGCACGGGGTTGTTTCGAAAATTGCGGCGAGACCCTCCCCCTGTGCTCACGGTGAATTTTGACCGATGGCACTCAAGCGGTGACCGCGATGACACCGATGGCACTCAAGCGGTGACCGCGATGACGGGGATGGCCGGCGTAGGTGGATACCCTGGGGTCGGCATCAGAATCGGAGTAGGGCCACGCTGGGGTTTGCGCGAGCGGCCGAGCGCTTCCCGATTTTGATTCCCCCTTTTGCGCCGGCGGCATGTTGGTGCGCCCGCACAATTGTGGAATCGATGGCATGTTCCTCGTCGACGGGAGGCCCAAGGCTCGCCA
>WNGE01008354.1_pt1 | contig 24066 bp, 1 predicted proteins | sample 5400651 | NCBI WGS metagenome assembly WNGE01 (sample SAMN13153370, study PRJNA577476) | soil metagenome | isolation source: 60 cm soil or saprolite under grassland replicate 2 | place: USA:California | collected 2016-06-15
CGCGACGTTCATGGACCTCACGTTCGGCAACGGCGGGCCGGAAACGTCGAGCTTCTCCAAGCCTGGGCCGAACCGCGCGCTCACGATCACGAGCGGCACCGGCGCCGACAGCTTCACGGCACCCGCGCCCAGCACGTACGCGCTCGTCACCTTCGACGATGACGCCCTCGCCATCCAGTTGCGTGACACGACCGACGCGGACGACATGACGCTCGAGCTGAACGGCACGGATCCGACGTCGCTCAACGACGGCCTGCAGCTCAAGCTGACGCTGACGCTCGGCGGCAGCCCGTCCGTGCAGACCTTCGGGACGCTCGGCGAGGGCGTGAAGACGATCACAATCGACGGGCGCGGCGGCGCCGACGCGATCAGGATCAAGCAGGCGCTCGCGGCGCCCGATCCCGGAGATCCTTCATCCTGCGGCCTCGTCTGCCTCGACATCACGGGCGGCGACGGGAGCGACACGCTGTACGGCCCGGTCCTGGGCACGAGCTGGACGATCGACGGCGCCGACAGCGGCTCCGCGGACGGGATCACGAGCTTCGCGGAGATCGAGAACCTCGTCGGCGGCAGCGACGTCGCGAACGGCACGGCGAGCGACGAGTTCAGGCTCGTCGACCCGGGCTCGATCAGCGGCTCCATCGACGGCGGCGCCGGCCCCGACACGCTGGTCGGCCCCGACCAGGCGAACACCTGGGAGGTCACGGGCGCCGACGCCGGCACGATCAACAGCGCGACGGACTGGGCGCACATCGAGAATCTCGTCGGCGGGACGAGCACCGACCTGTTCCGGATCGGAACCGCGGGCTCGGTCACCGGCCTGATCGACGGCGGCATCGACGTCCCGACCTCGCCGGGCAACTCCACGCCGCCGGTCGACACGCTCAGCTTCTCGCCGTTCTCGACGGCCGTGACCGTGAACCTCGCGCTGCTCACCGGCCCCGGGGTCGCGGCGTTCACGGGCATCGACGAGATCGTCGGCGGCACCGGCGCGAACGACACCCTTATCGGCCCGGGCGTCTCGGGCGACCACGTCGCCTGGCGCATCACCGGAGCGAACTCGGGCGAGGTCGACGGAGCGCTCGGCGGCGGCGACACCATCACGACAACGCCGTTCAGCGGCTTCGAGAACCTCAAGGGCCGCGGCGCGTCGAGCGACTCCTTCTACTTCACGGTCGCCGGCTCGCTCAGCGGCCTCCTCGACGGCGGCACAGGACCCGACACGAACGACGGGCTTGCGGTCTCCGACGGAGCGCTCACGACGCTCTTCAAGCCGACGACGCCGTCGGGGACGGTGACGATCAACCTCCGGACGATCAAGTACGCCGGATTGGAGCCGACACAGCTCGAGGCCGGCACGGTCGCCGACAAGGTGATCAAGGGCTCGGTCTTCGACGACACGATCGTGCTCGAGGCCAGCTCGACACCGGGCCATTTCAAGGTGACGTTCGTCGGCATGAACTTCTACGACGGGCTGAGTTACTCGGACGCGATCATCGACCGGCCGAATCCGACGAACAGCTTGCACATCGAGGCCGGCAGCGGCGGGGACACGATCACCGTCAAGCCGCTCGACCCGAACTTCCATGCCGAGCTCGGCATCTACGGCAACAAGTCGGGCGCGCCGAACATCGAGCCGGACCCCGGCAAGGACAAGGTCATCTTCGACGGCAACATCACGACGGGCGGCGGCCCCGCGGTGTTCGCCGACATCACGACGGGCGGCGGCTACCTCGAGGTGTTCGCCGACCAGATCGAGGTCAAGGCGAACACGACGCTGTCGACGACGACCGATCCGGACGACCTGAGCACCGGCAACGACATCGTCTTCCGCGCGCGCCGCATCGGCACGCCGGAGATCGAGAACCTGATGCCGGCGGGCTTCCTCGCCAAGGAGACCGACATCACGATCGGCGCCGGGGCAAAGGTGACCGCGAGCAGCATCTTCCTGATCAGCCAGGCCGAGGACCGCGCGCTCGCCGAGACGCTGGGGCTGACGACGTTCGGCGCGCAGTTGGTGCTCGACCCGTTCCTGGACGTGATCAACGACTTCCTCGCCCTGCCGTTGAAGGTGCTCGTCAAGAAGTCGAAGGCGACGGTGACGATCGGCGCGGGCGCGCAGATCCTGGCCGACTACATGGTCGGCATCTACGCGACCTCCGTCTCCGACGCGTCCGGGGCCGCGTCGAGCTCGCTGTTCAGCCTGGGCTACTCGCAGGCGGAGGCGGTGTCGCTGATCACGATCGAGAGCGGCGCGAAGATCATCGGCAACACCGGCCCCGTCAACATCTCTTCGGACGGCAGCGCGACCGCGGGCATGTCGACCGAGACCGGGCGGGAGGAGCCGGGCTCGGTTCCAGGCCGGCGCGGCGCCCAGTTCGCGATCTCGCTCGCGGTCAGCTGGGCCAAGCTCACCTCGCAGGTCTGGGTCAAGGAAGGCGCCGAGATCCACGGCGCACGCACGGTCAACGTTCGCGCGCTCGGCGAGACCGAGGCGGAGTCCGAGGCCGAGTCCAGCCTCTTCGCGGACGGAGCGGCGTCGATCGCGCTCGCGCTCCAGTTCTCGACCGCGGACGTCCTCGCACGCGTGGACGGAAACGTCCAGGCCGACATGGACACGAACGGCGGCGAGGTCGTGAAGTTCGAGTTCGACCCGACCGTCCCGGCCGCGAACTTCAAGAGCGACCAGACGCTCACCAGGCTCGTCCCGCGCGTTCAGTGCAACCCCGACGACCTGGCCGATCCGGAGACCAACTTCAACTGTCAGCTCGACAGCGGGGGAGATCCCGTGTTCCCGGATTACGTGCGCATGGGAGACACCGTGCAGGTCACCCAGGAAGTGCCGGTCTCGACCACGGACAACCCGGCCTGGTCGAACCTCCTGATGCCGGCGGGCACCGTGTTCGAGTACATCGGCCCGCCGCTTGCGGGACCCGGGATCAACCTGTCGGTCGCCGCGCAGACCTACCGTGACCCGGCGCTCTGGCGTGTGACGTCCGAGCCGTGGGGCTACGTCGACTACGCGAAAGACCGCATCGCGGTCTACAACCTCGACAACGAGGTCGGCAACTGGGTCGTCGTCAGCGAGGACACCGTCGACTACTCGCCGCGTCGCGGGATCAGCATCGGCGGCCTCTCGCCCGGCACCTATTTCGTGATCGAGCTCGAGGACGATCCGGCGACCGCGACGGACGAGAGCCGCTACATCAAGCTCGGCCGCACCGAGCAGCAGACGATCGACGGCATCGGGATCGACCTCACGCCGGGCGCCACGACGAACACGCGCACCTTCGGCAAGAACGACATCGGCGACGACACGATCACCTTCGCGGGCGTCGGCAACACCTTCGAGCTCGGGCAGGCCGCCATCTACCGCGAGCCCGGCCGGACCGACCTGGACCGCGTCGTCGAGGACGAGAACGGCGACCTGTTCTGGCGGAGCCCGAACGCGGCCATCGACGGCACCGCGTACGTGCCGCTGATCGAGGGGCTCAACCACGGCGACCTCGTCTACACGATGGTCGGGACCGACCAGTTCAACCTGATCGGCGACCAGCGCCTCGTCGACAAGCAGGTCGTCCAGCTCGGCGCGCTCGAGAACGAGACCCGCGGCGGCATCGCCCGCCTCAAGTTCCGGTGGAACCCGAACAACCCCGTCGGAGCGCCCACGACGGGCTTCACGCTCAGCGCGACGCAGATCCTCGACTCCACGTTCCTGACGTTCGGGATCGTCTCGCAGCTCAACGCCAGCGACTCGGCGTCGGCGACGGCCGGATTCGAGGCGGAAGACGTCAACGCTGCGAGCGAGCCGGACCCACCCTGGGATTTCGAGGCGTCGCTCTTCGACAACGCCTTCGGGAAGATCATGGACAACTACAACCCGAGCGCGGGCGGGGCGAACGCCAATTCGAAGGCGAGCATCCAGATCGGCGGCGGGATCGCGTTCTCTTACATCGACCACAACGTCCGCACCTGGATCACCAACACCGCCGACCTGAACTCGAACGACGACATGGAGCTCCCGTCCGCGATCGTCGAGGAGCTCAAAGTCACCGCGGAGTCGAGCGGCGAGGAGCAGGAGGGCAAGAAGGTCAAGAAGACGGGCAAGGCGACCGCGAACACGTCGGCGGACAACTCGATCAGCCTCGCGATCGTGATCGCCGTCGTGAACAACAGGTCCCGCTCGATCGTCGGCTGCTCGACCGATTCAAGCGACCCGTTCTACTGCGCGGCGACGGGCGGCCCCACGCTCGACTCGATGCGCGCGCTGCGTGTGCTCTCCGGCGTCACGTACCCGTTCCTTACGCGGCCCGACGAGTTCGTGCCGACGTCGTTCAGCGAGTTCGCCGACAAGCTCGAGACCGAAGGCTTCGACTACATCAACACGTACCTCGACGGGACGCTCGGGCTGCAGTCGCTCTTCAACACGTCGGCGCGCAGCACGACGTCCGCCGACAAGATGGCGATCGCCGGGTCGATCAACGTCGTCGTCTTCAAGAACGTCGCCGAGTCGATCGTGCACAGCGGCGCGAAGCTCAACCAGGACCCGTTCTACCGGCCGCCGCAGGAGTTCTACGACGACCCGGACAACTACGACCCGGCGAACAACGACAACATCACCCACAGCTCGAACGCGAACAACGTCGACGAGCACGTCGTCTCGATCGAGGCGATCAACTACATGCAGTTCATGAACATCACCGGCGTCTTCGGGTTCAAGCTGACGCCGAGCCTGGAGCTGAGCTCGCCGCTCGGCGACGGCATCTCCGACGTCGACACCGAGTTCGACAACAGCCTCACGCCCGCTCACGGCGGCAAGGGCGGCATCGGCGGCGCGTTCTTCCTCCAGTTCCTGAACAACACGACGCACGCGATCGTCGAGCCGGGCGTCCAGCTCTACAGCGGCACGAACTCCGGCCTCAACATCAAGGCCGAGGAAGCGATCATGAGCTTCTCGTTCTCGCAGGCCGGCGCCGGTGCCGACAAGGTCGCGGTCGGCGGGACGTTCTCGTACTTCGAGCAGAACAGCGACACGCTGGCGCACCTGTCCGAAGGCTCCGAGATCACCGGCGGCCGCGTCGACGTCTACGCCGGCAGCCTCGAGACGCAGATCAACTGGGCGGGCGGCGTCGCGCAGAGCAAGGCGATCGGCGCGGGCATCGCGATCGCGATCAACAAGACCACGCGGACGACGCGCGCGGCGATCGGCGAGCTCACGGATACGCCGGGCACAGGGACGATCAGCAACGGGCTGACGCCGACGATCAACGTCAAGGGCGCCGTGACGGCGCGGGCGGTCGTCAAGGGCGCTCTCTATGCGTTCACCGTCGCAGGCGCGTTCGCGAACGCGAGCCCGGACAAGCCGGAGGCGGATGCAGGCGGCAATGCTCCTGCCGACGACGACCCACTCGACGGCGTCTCACTGCCGCTCCTCTTCGACCAGTCTCCTCCGACCGACACCGGGAAGCAGAACAAGGCCGGCACGAGCGTCGCGGTCGCGGCCGCGGTCAGCATCAACAACACGAAGGACACGACGCAGGCCTCGCTCGCCGACTACAACGTCACGGCCGACGCGGTCACCGTCAAGGCGCGCAACGAGGTCAACATCGTCGCCGCGACGGGCGGGCTCGCGTTCTCGAAGACCGATGCGGGCGGTAACGCGGTCGCGCTCGCGGGCGCCTTCAGCTTCAACGGCGTCGACAGCACGGCGACCGCGTTCGTGCGCGACTGCACCATCACATTGCGAAACGTCGGGTTCGAGGACTTGGTCGTCGAGAGCACCGACCTGCGCTTCTCTCTCACGGCAGAGAACATGAACGACATCTGGACGCTCGCGGCCGGCGGAGCCGGCGCGGTGGCGGCGGGCGGGAGCAGCAACAGCAGCGGCGGCTCGTTCGCGGGCTCGCTGGCCGGCTCGGTGTCGGTCAACTCGATCACCGGCGGGACGTCGGCCCACATGGTCGACACCAGCCTCACGCTGAAGAAGGGGCCGGCGCCGAGCGACGTCCACATCCGCGGACCGGACACCTCCACCATCTTTGCCATTGCCGGCAGCCTGTCCTTCGCCATCGCGAACGGCGGCTCCGGCAAGGCGACCGCGATCTCGGCAGGCGTGGCCATCGCCGTCAACAAGATCAGCCGCACTACCGAGGCGCTCGTCGAGTCGAGCACCAGCACCAAGCCGAGCACCATCACCTGGGAGACCGGCAACGGGACGAACGGGACGCTCCTCGTCGAGGCCACCTTCACCGGCAGCATCAAGGCGTTCACCGTCGCGGGTGCCCTCGCCGCCGCGCTCGCGCAGCAGTCCGGCAGCGGCGTCGCGGCGACCGGCGCGGGCGCCGGGTCTGTGAACGCGATCGACGCCGACATCACGGCGAAGCTGAGCTCGAGCACCGTCACTGCCGCGCCGGGCGCGGTCACCGTGAATGCGAGCAACGGCTCCGAGATCATCGCCGGCGCAGGCGCGGTCGCGATCTCGTTCGCGCTCTCGGGGCAGAGCACCGCCGCCGCGATCTCGATCGGCGCCGCGTTCGCCGTCAACAACCTCGGCACGGACGACGACCCGAACTCGGCGCTGGCGGAGATCGACGGCTCCACCGTCACCGCCGGCGGCGCGATCGGCGTGACGGCCGGCATGACGGGCGGCATCTTCGCGGTCGGCATCGGCGCCGCGGGCAGCGTCGCCGGCTCGAACGCGGGCTCCGGCATCGCCGTCGGCGTCGCCGGCTCCATCGGCATCAACTCGATTCACAGCGAGACGCGGGCGCACGTCAACGCGAGCACGCTGACCACGGTCTCGAGCAGCGCGCCTCTTCGCGGCATCGGCGTCACCGCCACCGACAGCTCGTGGATCAACGCCACGGCCGGTGCGGTCGCGCTCTCGATCGCGCTGAGCGAGAACACAGGCGTCGCGGTCGCGCTCGGCATCTCCGTGACGATCAACAGCATCGACACGACGACGAGCGCGGCGGTCAACGACTCGAAGCTCGACTCGAACCAGGACGTGACGGTGCACGCGGAGAGCACCGGACGCATCGACTCGCTCGCGTTCGGCATCGCCGTGGCGGTCGCCGTCAGCCTCAGCGGCACCGCAGTCGGCGTCGGCGCCACCGGCGCCGTCAGCTTCAACTACATCACCGCGGTCACCGAGGCGACGATCGCGAACACGGCGACGAGCAGCACGAACACGGTGAAAGCCGGCGGGCCGGTGAGCGTGACGGCGAGCAACAAGTCGACGATCAAGGCGATCGCGGTCGCGGCCACCGCGAGCGTGGCGGTCAGCCCGAGCGCGACGAGCATCTCCATCTCGCTCGGACTGGCGCTCGCGCACAACCGGATCGAGAAGCACGTGACGGCCAGCATCGTGAAGGTGACGGGCGTCAGCACGACCGGCGACGTCAAGGTCACCTCGCACGACGAGGGCTCGATCGAGGTGACGTCTGTCGCGGCTGCGCTGGCCATCGCGGCCGGCACGGGGACGAGCGTCGGAATCGCCGGCGGAGCGTCGGAGTCGACCAACGTCATCCTCTCGCACACCACGGCGTCGATCGAGGACAGCACGGTTGGCACGTCCGCCGCGAAGGTGAACAACGTCGACGTCCTCGCCGACAGCACGTCCAACATCAAGGCCGTCGTCGGCGCAGTTGCGGTGGGCGTGGCGGTCGGCACCACCGGCGTCGGAGTCGGGATCGGGATCGCGGTCGCACGCAACTTCATCGGCTGGGACCCGGACGCCAGCGGGACGGCCAATTACTCGTCGACGGAATACGTCGCGTCGCTCGCGCCGAACAAGACCGTGAAGATCGCCAAGGGCGCGCCGATGGCGGGCGAGGTGTTCAAGTACATCGGCACGGACACGCTTAGCGCGCGGTACGACTACGTCGACACGAACACGGCCGCGTCGGTCCAGAACGGCAAGCGGGTCCTGCACAGCGGCGTCGTCTACGAGTACGTCGGCGGCAGCACCGCCGTGACGCTGAACCTCACGACCCAGACGTACACGGACTTGACCAAGTGGCGGAAGGTGAGCGCGCTCGAGGGCCAGGACTACCTGAACCCGCGGCTCTGGCAGCAGCTCAACGTGCACGGCGAGCGGGACGACGTGGTCGCGTTCACGAACAACTCGGCCATCTGGGCGAGCGGCCTGCTCCACGTGAGCGCGACGGCCGCGAAGTCGATCGACGCGACGGTCTTCGCCGCCGCGGTCGGCCTGGCGCTCGGCGTCGAGACGAGCATCGGCATCGCCGGCGCGGGCGTCTACGCGGAGAACCGGATCGCGGGCAACGTGAAGGCCTACGTCGAGGGCGGCAGCGGCGTGACCGCCGGCTCCGCGACGATCGAGGCGAAGGACTCGTCGCGCGTCAACGCCGTCGCGGCCGCCGCGGCGCTCTCCGCAGCGATCGGCGGCGAGATCGGCGTCGCGGTCTCGATCGGCCTCTCCATCGCGTTCAACGAGGTCGACAACGACGTGAGCGCGTTCGTAAAGAACACGACGCTGACGACGGGCACCATCGCGATCTCGGCGACGTCACTCGGCGGCAGCCTCCTGAGCTTCACGGGGACGACGACGCTCACTCCGACCAACCTCGATGATGCTTCCGTCGCCGACAACGACGACTCGACGACGACGGGCACGAACGAGGCGACGCTCGACCGTGTCGGCGACGCCACTCACGTGGGTGACGAGACGATCCTCGCGGCGCTCGAGACGGCCTTCAGGAACGCCGGCAACCCGCTGACGAGCGGCAAGTACTCGACGGACGACACGCTCGCGCCGCTGTACACGAACTTCTCCGGCACGAAGAACCTGCGCAAGGGCGACACCGTGCTCGTCGGCAAGACCGTCTACGTCTTCGTCGCCGCGGACGAGACCAACGTCAACCTCGGGAGCGAGATCTACACGAACACGGCCCGCTGGAAGGCGGGGCTGTGGGTCAACATCCACAAGGGCGACACCGTCCGCGTCGCGGGCACCGGGCTCTCGTACTCGTGGACGGCCGCCGACTCGTTCGTCGACCTGGCGCCCGCGACGCAGAACTACACGACGAACTCGAACTGGGCGTACTCGCCGCCGACGCTGCGGATCGTGAAGCCCGGCGAAGCGTGGCAGCTCGTCTCGGGCGACGACGTCTTCCTGCTGGAGACGTTCGACGACAACGGCACGACGAAGTTCCGCGTCTCGCGGCCGACGATCGACGCGGTCGCCGTCGCCGCCTCCCTCGCCCTCGGAATCGGCGGCGAGGTCGGCGTTGCGATCGCGGGCGCCGGTGCGTACGCGGCGAACGACATCTACGGCAAGACGAACGCCTACGCCGACGGCAGCGTGCTGAAGAGCGCGGACGACGTCACCGTCACCGCGACCGGCTCGGCGTCGATCGTCGCGACCGTGGTCGGGGCGTCCGCCGCGCTCGGTGTCGGCGTCACCACGGCCGGTATCGGCGCGTCGATCGGCATCGCGATCTCGGAGAACCACATCGGGACGTACAGCGGCAGCACGCGCGTGCCGCTCGAGATCCGCGCGTACCTCTTGAACTCGGCCGTCGACGCGACCGGCGACCTCTCGCTGAACGCGTCCGGGTCGCAGACGATCAGCGCCGTCGTCGTCGCGGCCTCGGCCGCCGTCGCGGCGGGCCTCTACGCCGGCATCGCGGTGAGCGGCGCGGGCGCGGTCACGACGAACGTCATCGTCGCCGACATCAAGGCGACGATCACGGGCAACGGGCCGTCCGCGTCGACGGTCAAGGGAATCAAGGCCGCCTCGCTGACGCTCATGGCGACCGACACGTCGAAGATCAAGGTGGACGCGGTCGGCGCCTCGCTGGCGGCCGGGTTCGGCATCGTCGGCGTCGCGCTCTCGATCGCAGTGACGCTCGCCTACAACTCGATCGACAACGACATCGCCGCCGCTATCAGCGGCGTGTCCGACAAGGTCACGGTCAACACCGGCGACGCCGCGCTCACGGCGAAGAGCAACGAGACGATTCAGGCCCTCGCGGTCGCGGCGTCGCTCGCGGCCTCCGGCGGCGCCGTCGCCGCCTCCCTGAGCGGGGCCGGCGCCGAGTCGCGGAACGTGATCCTCACGAAGACGAACGCGTTCATCGCCGGCAGCGACGTCACGACGAAGGGCACCGGCGCCGACCTCGGCGACGTGGAGCTGCTCGCGCAGAACGACTCGACCGTCAAGGCCGTCATCGTCGGGGTATCCGTCGCCGTCGCGGTCGGGGCGATCGGGGCCGGCGCCTCGATCGGCGTCTCGATCGCGCGCAACCTGATCGGCTGGAAGCTCGACGGCACCCAGAGCCCGGCGGAGGTGCAGGCATACATCTCGAAGTCCTCGATCGACGCCAGCGGCAATCTCAAGCTGACGGCGACGGCGAACGAGACGATCGAGGCACTGGTGCTCGCGTTCTCGGTCGCGGTCGCAGGCGGCGCCATCGGCGTCGCCGTGACCGGTGCAGGGTCGAGCGCCGACAACCGGATCACGACGTACGTCAAGGCGTTCGTCGCCGGCGACCCGGCAGCGACGAAGACCGTCAAGGCGGACTCGGTCGCACTCACGGCGACGGACACCTCGCGCATCACGGCGAACGTCGCGGCGGCCTCGATCGGCGTTTCAATCGGAATCGTCGGCGGCCTCTCCATCTCCATCGCCGTCTCGCTCGCAAACAACTACGTCGCGAGCCAGACCGAGGCGTACGTCAAGGACGTCGACGACCTGGCCACCACGAACGGCGGCTCCGTGACGCTCACGGCGACGACCGGCGCGGGCAAGCTCACCACGGTCAGCGACGCAACCGCGGCAAGCAAGCTTGACGCCGCGGTCATCAGCAACGGCACCGTCAGCTCGTCGGCGGTCTCGGACCTCCAGAGCCTCCTCTCCGGCCTCGGCCTCTCGGACATCCTCGCCGTGACGTCACTCGTCGACGGCAGCGAGTGGGTGCTCCGCGACGTCCGCAACGCGCGCGGCTACATCATTCGGAAGACCAGCGGGACGTCGTACGACGTCTTCGCGGTCACGATCGACGCCGTCTCGGTGGCCGCGTCGGTCGCGGTCAGCGCGACCGGGCTAGTCGAGCGACGTGACGAGCGCCGACGACGTCAACCTGACCGCGACGTCGACGGCCGGGATCACCGCGACGATCGTCGCCGCCTCGATCGCCGTCGGCGTCGGCGGCGCGGGCGTCGGCGGCTCGCTGTCGATCGGCGTGGCGATCGCGAACAACTCCATCGGCTGGGATCCGGGCAACGGCACCGCCGCGAACCACAAGTTCAGCGACACCACCGGGACGGTAACGACCGGCCAGACCGTCCTGATCGACTCGGGCCCGCTGACCGGTCGGACGTTCGAGTACATCGGCTCGTCGTCGCTGACGATCGCCCAGGTGAAGACGCAGGACTTCACCGACACGACGAAGTGGCGCGAGGTGCGGACGCGGCGGCCGGCCGAGGTGCAGGCGTACATCAAGGACTCGAGCGTCGACGCGACGGGCGACCTCGTGCTCCACGCGACGTCGCGGCAGACGATCGCGTCGATCGTGGTCGCGGGCTCGGCGGCGGTCGCCGTCGGCGGTGTGGCCGGAGTCGGCGCCGCCGGCGCGGGCGCGAGCTCGACGAACCTGATCGGCGTCACCGTCGCCGCGTTCATCGACGGCGACGGCTCGGACGGCATCAAGGCCGCCTCCGTCACGCTGACCGCCGAGGACACGTCGACGATCAAGGCCGACGTCGGCGCGGCTGCGCTGGCCGGTGCGTTCGGAGGTGTCGGCGCGGGCATCTCGGGCGCGATCGCCGTCGCACTGGCGCAGAACACGATCACGAACCTGGTCGAGGCCTTCATCCGCAACGCCGACGACGGCGTCACCGCACGCGTCGGTGCGATCTCGGTGACCGCAACCGAAGCCGCCTCGATCTCCACGATCTCGGTCGCGGCAGCGGTCGCGCTCTCCGGTGCCGCCGCCTCGGTCGCGCTCACCGGCGCGGGCGCCGACGCGAAGAACGTCATCCTCACCGCCGTCAAGGCGTTCGCCGAGGGCAGCTCGCTGACAACCGAGGGCACCGCCGCCGACGTCACCTTCACGGCGACCGACAGCTCGGCGATCACGGCGACGATCGTGGCGGTCGCAGTCTCGGGCGCGTTCGGCGGTGTCGGCGTGGCGATCTCCGTCGGCGCGGCGATCGCTCACAACCTCGTCGGCTGGGACTACGAGCTCACGACCGCCTCGGGGTCGAAGGCGGTCGCGTACGGCGACAAAGTTCTCGTCGGGGACGGCTACACGCACGGCGGCACCCCCGGCGCCGTGTACCGCTACCTCGGCGCCCCGGCGACGCTCGATCTCGGCCTGCAGAGCTACGCCGACATGACGAAGTGGGAGGAGAGCGGGCCGAACCAGGTGAAGGCGTACCTCGCGAACACCAGCGTCGACGCGACCGGCGACCTCGAGCTCCTGGCGACGGAGACGGCGACGATCCGCGCGGTCGTCGCGGCGGGGTCGATGGCGGTCTCGGTCGGCCTCGCCGGCGCGTTCGCAGGCGCCGGCGCCGGTGCGCAGACCGTCAACAAGATCGCGTCCCTCGTGCAGGCGTACATCTCCGGGGACGGCACAGACGGCGTCTCCGCCGCTTCCGTCTCGATCAAGGCGCACGACACGTCGTCCATCACCGCGACGACGGCCGCCGTCTCCGTGGCGGCGGCAATCGGCCTGGGCGGCGCGGTCGCCATCTCCGTTGCGCTCGCGACGAACGACATCGCGAATCGGGTCGAGGCCTTCATCACCGGCACCGACGACGGCGTTACGACGACTCCCGGCGGCGTCACGATCGAGGCGATCTCGCAATCACAGCCGCTCTTCGTCCTGACGACGGGCGTCCCGACACAGGCGGCGCTGAACGCCGGCGAGTCGTCGACCGTGGAGTCGCTGCGCACGGCCTTCGGCTCGAACAGCACCTCGCTCGTCGGCGAGCTCAAGCTCTTCACGCTCAGCGAGAATGCGGCCTGGGAGCTGCTCTCGGTGCTCAGCGGCCGCGCGTACGTCCTGCGCTGGGATGCGGGCAAGCTCAACGTCTCGGCCGCATCGATCAGCTCCTACACCGTCAGCGTGGCGGTCGCCGGAAGCTTGGCCGGCTTCAGCGGCGCGGGTGCCGAGGCGCTGAACCACACGGCGACGCAGACGAACGCCTACATCGGCGCCTCCGCTGTCGTGACGGCCGGCGGCGACGTGACGATTACGGCGAGCGACACGTCGAGCGTCGCCGCGGTGCTGCCGTCGTTCTCGCTCGGGGGCGGACTGATCGCCGGCGCGGGCGCCGTGTCGCATACGGTCAACACGATCGACAGCACCGTCTCCGCGAACATCACCGGCGCGGCCGTCACCTCGAACAACGAGGGCGTCCTGGTCAGCGCGCGCTTCGACGGCGTCATCCACGCCGAGACGCTCTCGGTGGCGATCGCCGCCGGCATCGGCTTCGCCTTCGCGAAGGTCGACGCGACGTCGACGATCAACGGCAGCACGCAGGCGTTCCTCGGCACCGGCGCCGACGTCACCGCCGCGAAGACGGTGCGCGTCAGGTCGCTGTCGAACACGCTCGGCTCCGCGTTCCTGGCCGGCGGCAGCGGCACCATCGGCGTGGCTGTCACGACCGTCCAGGGGAACGTGACGATCGCCGCGACGACGAAGGCCTACGTCGCCGACGGCGCGATCGTCGACGCCGGCGCGCTCGTCGTGCAGACGGACAGCGACACGGAGCAGACGACTCGCACCATCAACGCCGAGATCTCGGCGGGGTCGGGCGGCATCGTCGGAGTGACCGACATCGAGGCGGTCGCCCTGATCACGGGCGACGTCGAGGCCAGTATCGGCAAGCAGGCGCAGATCACCACCTCCGGCCAGACGACCGTTCGGGCGAAGGTGACCTCGACCGCGACCGCGAAGGCGGGCGGCGGCACCGGCGGTCTCGTCGCCGTCGGCATCTTCCGCGCGAGGGCTGAGATCGGCACGACCGGCACCGCCACGAACGTGCGGGCGTTCGTCGACGAGGGCGCGGTGCTCGACGTCGGCGGCCTCTCGGTCGAGGCGTTCGAGACGAGCAAGTCCACGGCAACGGAGAGCAGCGGCGGCGGCGGCGGAGTGAACGTCGGCACCGGCAGCACCAAGGCGACGGTGAACACGGCCGTGACCGCCCGCGTCGGCCCGGCCGCGACGCCGACGCTCGCGCAGGCGACTTCGATCACGAGCACCGGCACGATCGGGCTCAACGCGCAGTCGTCGAAGCAGGCGACCGCTTCCTCCAACAGCGGCGGCGGCGGCGTCGTGGACGTCAACTCGTTCAAGGCCGAGGCGCACGTCCTGGGCTCCGTGACGGCGCTGATCGGCGACGGGACGAAGATCCCGGCGGCGACCGGCGTGAGCCTCAGCGCAGAGACCCTCGGCGCCCCGGCGGGCGCGACAGTGACCATCGGCTCCGGCGGCGGCATCGACATCGCCGAGACCGACGCGACCGCGGAGAGCAAGCCGTTCACGACCGCCGCGATCGGCGACTCCGTGTCGATCGGCGACCTGACGATTCCGGATCAGCCGGTGCCGATCTCGGGCGACGTCACGGTGACGGCGACCGGGCGCGGCGAGGCAGACGCGACGGGCACCGCTTCGGGCGGCGGCGTCGTCCGCGTCGGCTCGCCGAACGCGACGGCGACCGTGGGTCCGACCGTGGACGCGCACATCGGCACGACGGTTCCCGCCACCCGCACCACCGTGATCGTCACCACCGGCAGCATCAAGGTGAAGGCCGAGCTGAAGAAGACGGGCGCGGTCACGCCGGACGACACGATCCACTCGGTCGACGTGACGGGCGACACGCTGCAGTTCCACTACGACTCCATCGTCGAGGGCGATTCAGTGCAGTACGTCACGGACGGCACCGTCGCCCAGGGTCTCCACACCGGCAACGTGTGCGGGACAGCCTCCGGCCCGGCGCCGTGTGTCTACACCGTCCTCAACACCACGGCGACCACGATCCGGCTCGGCTCCCTGTTCACGATCAGCGGCGTCGACCCGCTGACCGAGACGATCACGTTCCCCGCGGGCCACGGCTACGTGAGCGGCGACTGCGTCTGGTACGACGCGCGCGGCGGCGGCTCGATCATCCTGAGCGGCGCCGAGGCCGACGACGCCGCACACAACTGCGGGCGGCACCGCGCTCGTCTACCGCGCGCCGGTGATCGTGCCGTTCACGTCGGGGCTCGTGAACGTCCACGTCATCACCGTCGACGGCAACCTGGTGCCGGAGACGGACACGAACTGCCCGGGCACGAACTGCGGCCACACGATCCATCAGGACAACGACAACGTCTTCGTCGGCACGACGGCGTACAACGCGCTGAACACCGGCGACGCCGTCCGCTACACGCTCGTCTCCGGCTCGGGCTTCGGCCTGTCGAGCGGCACCGTCTACTACGCGATCAAGACGGGCGACGGTGTCACGATCAAGCTCGCGCCGGCGTTCACCGGCCCGGGCGGGGCGCCCGCCCACTGCTACGCCACGGGCTATAACGGTGATCACGCGTGCACGACGCCCGACGGCCCGGACGCCGGCAACGATCCCGATCCGATCGACCAGCAGTGGGTGAACCTCACCGTCACGGCGGGCACGGATAACTCGACGCATCGCCTCGAGCGCTCGCTCGGCAACCTCGCCGACGGCCGCACGTACTACGTCCAGTCGATCAGCGGCAGCCAGATCGTCCTCAAGGACGGCGACGGCAACACGATGAGCGTTGTCTCGACCGACCGGCCGGGCCCGCACATGTTCGGCATCGTCCAGGTCGACCTGACGACGACCGGCGCGACGGGCACCCAGGCGCTCTTCGTCAACCTGACCTCGACGGGCACGGGCACGCAGAAGCTCCGCGCGCCCGACGGCAGCCCGCTCAGCTCGATCAAGCCGCCGGGCGGCGACGGGAAGTCGGGCGTGTTCGCGGGCGGCGGCTCGGGCGGCGTCGGCGACTTCGCGTTCCCGACCGCCAAGCTGAACGGCAGCCCGAGCGTCTCGGCAACGATCGCCGCGGCGCTGCTCGACGCGCGCGGCGTGCTCGGGCAGAGCACGAGCGGCAACGTCGAGCTGACCGCGATCTCGGCCTTCGACGTCTCCAGCTCTGCCGACACGGCGGGCGGCGGCGGGATCTCCGTCGGCAAGGCCGTCTCCAGGCTCGACCTGGGCGATTCCCCGACGTCGGCGACAGTTGCGACCGGCAGCTCGATCGTCGCGGCGCACAACGTCACGATCCTCGCCACGAACGACCACTCGATCTCGTCCACCGCGCGCTCCGTCGGCGGCGGGCTCATCTCCGGGAAGATCGCCTACTCGTACGCGAACGTCGACAACGACCTGACGATCTCGATCGCCGGCGGATCCTCGATCCTCGCGGCCGGCAACGTCTTCGCCCACGTCGACTCGCAGACGACGGGCTACACGTCGTCGGAGACCTACTCCGTCGGTATCGGCGCGGGCGCCGACTCGGACAACACGAGCAGCGACCGCGGCGTCCACATCGGCTCGTCCGGCGACCGGGCGCAGCGGACGATCGAGATCGGCGCCGGCGCCGTGGTGAAGGGCAACACGCTCACGCTCGTCGCGGAGATCACCAAGGCCGACCTGACCGCGAAGGCGAAGTCCACGGCCTACAGCCCGATCCTCTTCGGCGTCGCGACCGCGTTCTCCGACGCGAACGCCACGTACTGGGACAACACGGCAGTCCACGTGAGCGGCGGCACCCCGCGCACGCTGCTCACCGGCGTCGTGGGCGTCGACCTCGAGGCGAAGAACTCCGGGCTCAAGATCCGTCGTGACGCGGACGCGCTCGCGGTCGCGATCATCCCGCCGCAGGACGAGAACAAGCGCGGCGACGACGTCTTCGACGCGACGATCGACTTGGACGAGGGCGTGACGGTGTTCGCGGGCGCGGGCAGCCTGAGCCCGCCGGATTCGTCGGGCCTGCAGGTCGCGCTGTTCGCCTACGCGCACAACGGCAGCGTCGACCGCAGCGACAGCCACGGCGACGGCGAGGACTCGAGCCAGGCGTCCGCGCCGATCAAGTGGGATGCGGACGTCGTCATCCTCGGCGGCACGAACGGCAACCCGCTGCTCGTCGTCGGAGCCGACGGCAAGGTCAAGGCGGTCAACGCGGTGCAGCTCGTCCGCGACTCGACGACCGCCGTCGCCGGTTGCACCGCTCCGGGCGCGGCAACGTACACGCCGTCCGTCGGCGACTGCGTCGATCCGGACGGAAACGGCAGCTACACGATCGCGTCGATCGGCAATACGGGGTACGGCGACATCCTCTTCCGGACCGACGACCAGGCCGAGACCGGCGACAACTCCAACGCGCGCATCGCCAACGACCAGGCGGACGGAACGGTCTCGCACCGCTGGCCGATCTTCGACATGCGCGACAACCTGTCGAGCGTGACGATCGTCGACTACTCGAACAAGACGATGAGGGTCGGCTCGATCAACGTGATCAACGACCTGCTCGGCGGCGACGCGACGGTGAAGCTCGATCCGAACGACGGCGCGACGATCCAGTTCGACCTGCGCTCCAGCGTCGCGCCGAGTCTCGTCGCGATCGAGAAGTTCGGCACGGGCGGGATTGTGCTGACCGGCGACATCACCAACCCGGTCGGCCTCACGCTGATCACCGACACCGCCGCCGGCGACATCAGCGCGGCGACCGGCGTCACGCCGCGGATCACGACGAACATCCTCGACATCCAGACGGCTGCCGGCTCGATCGGCAGCTCGTCGGGACGGATCGAGGTCGACCTGATCCAGTTCATCGCGAGGGCGCGCGTCGACGGCCCGGCGTTGGACAGCTTCCGCGCGCCGAAGCTGCTCGCCCAGGCCGCCGGCGCGACAAGTGACATCTACCTGTCGCTCCGCGGAGTCGATCGCGTGCCGACGGCACGCGAGGCCGAGTTCGGCGTCAGCGCGACGCAGATCGACATCCCGATCGACCTCGTCAAGGCGGGACAGGACGATGACCTGCTCCTGAGGACCGGCATCCGCCAGGCCGGCTTGGCCACGACGGCGGGGGTCATCGTCATGGTCGTCGGCGAGGCCGTGCCGCTGCCAAACTACGGGCCGCCGGGCCACCGCGTCCTGACCCATTTCCGGCCGGACAGCGGCACGATGCTCCACGACCCCGCCGCGTACCCGTCCGCTGCGACGCCGACGGACATCAACAGCGTCTACGGGTTCGCGCAGCGCACCGAGCTCCTGACGAGGGTGCTCGAGTCGCAGGGCGACACCGGCCTGCAGAGCTACAAGATCGTGGTCTCGGCGGGCGAGTTCGTCACGGGCGGCGCGGCGACGGCCTTCGGGACGCCGGGGCTCGTCGCGGGACGCCACATCCGCCTGAACGACGACGGCGTGGACGGTACGACGACGGTCTCGGTCGTCGGCTTCACGGATCTCGCGGACGGCGGCACCGGCTGGATCGACGTGAACGTCGACGGCTTCGTCATCCTGTGGGAGATCTCGGGCGACATGCGTGTCGGCTTCATCCGCTCGCGCACTGACGACGTCCTCCTGATCGCCGCGGTGAGCATCCTCGACGCCGACCCGTCGGACGCGTCGACGAGCGCCACCGATCCCGCGGACGTGCAGGGTGACAACATCACGCTCTTCGCGTTGGCCGGCTCGATCGGCACGGAGTCGGACTTCCTCGAGACGAACCTCGACGACAACATCAGCACGACCGGCCAGCTCAACGCCACGGCGGCACTCGGCGCGTACATCTACGAGACGCTGAACGACCTACGCGTCGGGCTCGTGACGTCCGACCAGAACGATCCGACGAAGGTCACCGACGTCGCGCTCGTCACGCGCAGCGGCTCGATCCTCGACGCGGGGAACGACCCCGACGCGGACGTCGTCGCGATCCGGATCGACCTGAAGGCCGGCGACACCGGCGGCATCGGCGTCCCGGAGAACGACCTCGAGATCAACTCGTCGACGGCGGGCTTCGCGTCCGGCCGGCTGTACTCCGAGGCCGGCGGCAGCATCTACATCCCGGAGCCGGAGAACGAGCTCGTCGTGCTTGCGGCGAAGGCGCTGACGGGCAACGTGCGCCTGACCGTTCCGGACACGAACGGGATCCGCGGGCCGCCGTTCCCGACGGATGCGACAGGAACACCGGCCTTCGAGAACGCGACGCCCGAGGACCTCAAGCTGCTCGTCAGCGACGACTCACTCGTCGCGGAGAACGACACGAAGGCCGCGAAGCCGTCCACGGACGCGACGCGCGGGACCCTGAGCGGGATCTGGGCGAAGGGGAACATCTACCTCTGGGTCGGCGACGACATCGACGAGCCCGCGACGTACGAGATCGTCGCCGGCGGCACGATCTTCATCCACGGCGACGCCAACCGCGTCAATACGACCGATCCGACCGATCCGTCGAAGGACGTGCCGGACGAGCCGCCCGCGGCGACGCCGTTCGAGGCCGGCTACGGCACGAACATGCACTTCGCCGGTCGCGTCGGCGGCGTGTTCAACGCGGCGCTGCTCGGCGGAACGGCCTCGTCGGACAAGACCGACCAGACGCTGGTCTTCGGCAACTTCGACTCCGACTACTTCGACTTCGACTACGCGTACCTCGGCACGAAGACGCGCGTCTACGGCAGCGACAACAACGCCGCGAAGGACACGGGCGCGTACCTGGGCGACGGCGAGGATCGCTTCGTCGTCGACCACCTGCAGACGATGGACGTGGCCGCCGGCGACACGCTCACGCTCGACGGCCAGGACGAGACCGACACCTACGTCGTCTACGCGACGGGGAGCCGCGGCGGCGCCGCGCAGTACGACCGCAACTACGTCGTCAACGTCCTCGACACGGGCGCGGAGGACGACGGCGTCGACGTGCTCGACGTGTACGGCTACGACAACCCGTTGAGCGGCTACCAGTCGCTGAACAACCCGTATCCGGCGGACGACATCTTCCTGCTCCGCCGCAGCACGGAGATCCCGAACGAGACCGCTGACCGGCCGGCGTTCGTCGCCGTCGTGCACGGGACGATCGGCGTCGCGACGCAGCGCTTCAGCGGCAGCATCACGATGACGAACGCGTCGACGATCACGCGCAGCGACGGCGGCAACTTCGTCACGGACGGCTTCAAGGCCGGCGTCAGGCTCCGCCTCGGCGGCACGGGCGCGACGATGTGGTCTGGCGACTACACGATCCTCGCCGTCACGTCCTCGACGATCACGCTCGTCGAGTCGCTGCCGACGGTCGGGCTGAGCTCGGACAACTTGCCGACGTTCCCCGTCGCGCTCTCGAACATCACGCTGGCGACGCTCGACGGCGACGTGACGACGTCCGATCCGACGGGCGACTCCACGAAGCGCAACCAGAATGTCGAGCGCATCAACTACGACACCGCGATCAACGGCCGGCTGAGCGTCTACGGCCTCGGCGGCAACGACTTCTTCGCGTCCGACGACAACAGCGCGATCACCACGCTCTACGGCGGCCTCGGGAACGACACATTCCAGATCGGCCAGATCTACGGCCTCAAGCGCGATGCGAGCGAGTACGCCGGCACGCTGCCGAACACGACCGGCAACACGAACGGCGGCTCGCTCCGCTCGTACGACGTCTTCGGCACCGTCGCCACCACGCGCGGCTGGCTCAGCGCCGGCGCCTCGCAGCCGCTCGTCGCGGCCGGTGACTCGGGCGACGACACGTTCGTCGTCTACTCCAACCAGGCGGCACTCCGGCTCGAGGGCGGCGACGACAACGACCAGTTCATCGTCCGCGCCTTCGCGCTCGCGGAGACGACGGGCACGTGCAACGGCACCCTCGGCGTCAACGATCCGACGTGTCAGATCGTCTGGCGCGACGCGGCCAAGCAGATCGCGCAGCCGCGCCTGACGAGCGGCTTCTCCACCGCGGCCGAGACCGACATCCGCACGGGCGCGGGCCAGAACCAGGTGCAGTACAACATCAACGCGCCGGTCTCGATCGACGGCGGCAACGGCATCGACAAGGTCGTCGTCCTCGGCACCGAGTTCGCCGACCACTTCGTCGTCACCGCAGCCGCGATCTACGGCGCCGGCCTCGCCGTCACCTACGCGAACGTCGAGGTGCTCGAGATCGACGGTCTCGAGGGCGACGACACGTTCGACATCCTCTCGACGGCTCCGGGTGTCGCGACGCGCGTGATCGGCGGGCTCGGCAGCGACACGATCAATGTCGCGGGCGACGTCGCCGGCGACGTGGTGTCGCGCGACATCGAGGGGACGAGCGGCACGATCAACCACGACGTCCGCTCCGGCGACCCGCTGTACGACGGGCTCGTCGCGAACGGCGTCGACCTCAGCGTCGCGCGTGGGAGCCAGGGCCAGGTGATCATCACCGAGACCGGCGGCTTCACCGAGGTCTTCGAGGGCGGCTGTATGAGCCTTACCGACACGACGTGCCTGCACGCCGTCGACTCGTACCTCGTGCGGCTCGCCGTGCAGCCGACGTCGAACGTGTACGTGACGGTGAGCGCCGCGCTGTCGCCGCAGCACGAGCAGGCTCCGGCGGCGAAGTACACGAGCTCCTTCGGCACCGCCACGCTCGCCGTCGGCGACACCGTGCTCGTTGCGGACGGCTACACGCACGGCGGCATTCCGGGCTTCGTCTACCGCTACAAGGGCGCGCTCGGACCGGTCGACCTGACCACTGCCGACTACACGAGCGCCGACTGGGTGCTCGCCGGCGGCGACACGATGTGGCTCTCGAAGACGGCCTTCGCGAACGTCTCCGACTTCCAGCGCATGGTGACGATCGACGGCGTCGACATCCTCGTGCCCGCCCGCGCGATCGTCCTCGTGTTCACGCCGGGCGACTGGGACCAGGATCAGAAGGTCTACCTCTGGGCAGTGAACGACGTGCTGCCCGAGGGGACGCGCGTGGTCACGACGAGCCACTCGGTGATCAGCGACGACCCGAGGTTCGACCACGCCGTCGTGCGCAACGTCGAGGTCACGATCCACGACAACGACCTGCCGGCGATCGTGGTCGTCCAGCGCGACTACAACGGCGGCGTCGACAGGGACACGAAGGTCGTCGAGGGGACGGCCGTCACCGGTCTCACGGATCAGTTCGACGTCCTGCTCGCGACGGATCCGGGCGTGGGGAACTCGGTGACGATCGAGCTCACGCCGAACGACACTCGCATCACGCTCGACGGCCCGGGCGTCACCGAGGTGCGGGCGCGCACCGTCTTGTTGCCCGGCATCTACAGCGTGACGTTGACGCACTCGAACTGGCCGACCGGCGTCCGCGTCACGGTGCATGCCGTCGAGGACTACGTGCGCCAGGATCCGCACAACACGACGATCACCCTGACGGTGGTCAACCCGAGCGTCGCGGCCTACCTGAACGCGGCGCCGGAGCGCGTCGACGTGCTCGTCATCGACAACGACACGCCGGGCGTCGTCGTGACCGAGAGCGGCAGCAAGACGCTCGTAACGGCTTGCGGCAACGCCGCCTGCGCGGTGCCCGGGCCGGGCGACGACTACAGGCTGCGCCTGACGCTGCAGCCGGCGGCGGATGTCCAGATCGCGCTGGTCACCGACGGTCAGACCGACGTCACGATCGGCGGGCGGATCAGCCTCCAGTCGATCGGCGGCCAGGTCGCGCTGCGCCAGTTCAGCGGCGACATCACCGTGGCCGGCCTGACCGTGACGCGCGTCAACGACGCCGCGCTCGGGAACTTCTCCGACGAGGGCTTCGCCGCCGGGCAGCTGATCCGGATCACGAACGCGGGCGCGGCGAACGGCGACTACACGATCGACTCCGTCTCCGCCGACGGCCTCACGCTGACGCTGAAGACGGCGCCCGGCGCCGGCACGTTCACCGGCGCGGTGATCAGCCGCCTCGTCACGCGCGGCCTCTACACCGGCTCGGTCTCGTACAACGCGACGCTCGGCACGCTCACGCGCACCGACGGGACGAGCTGGCTCGACGACGGCTTCCTCGAGGGTCAGCTGTTCAAGGTCGACCTCTTCGGCGGCGCGCTCTTCAAGGTCGAGTCGATCACCGGCACGGCGACGAACAAGCTCGACGTGCTGACCATCACGGGCTACGACCACGGCGTCGCCACGCCGCTGCCGGGCACCGGCACCGCGACGCTCACCGTCACTCAGTGGGCCGCGGTCGTGACGTTCACCGATCTGAACTGGTACCAGGAGGTCACCGTCCCGGTCGTCGCCGACCCGTTCTTCACACTGGCACCCGGACGCGAGAACCTGAAGTCGTTCTCGAAGCGCCCGCACCTGCTGAGCGGCATCCGCGGCCCGCTCGCGGTCGAGGGCGGGACGACCGCGGCCGACCGCTCTCTCCGCGCCGCGGTGCTCCTGCCCGGCGAGGGCAACGCGCCGCTGTTCCGGATCGCCGTGCAGCCGCCGGAGTCGCAGCAGGTCGACACACTCAACGTGTTCGACGACTCGAGTCACGAGGACGTCACGGGCACGCTGACCGCGACCGCGCTCACGGGGCTGAACATGAACGGCCAGCCGCTCGACTTCAGCTCGAGGATCCCGCCGGGCGGGACGATGCCGTTCGGCGAGCCGTCGACGTACCCGCCCGGGATCAGCTTCGGCACGATCATCGTCGACCCGGTGACGAAGGCATTCCTGCCGACGGGCTCGACGAGCACGATCGAGGTGCTGAACATCCTCCTCGGCGAGGGCAACGACCACCTGACGATCGCCGGCACGCTCGTGCCCGGCCCGGACCACAACCCGGACGGGAGCCTCGGCAAGGTCGCCGTCCACGGCGGGCTCGTGTCCGTCCACGGCGGCGGCAACTCGCGCGTCGAGGTCCGCGGCGACTTCACGGCGACCGGCACGTCGCTCACCCGGACCGACGGCGTGTCGTGGGCGAGCGCGGGCTTCGAGACGGGCAAGCCCCTCACCGTCGGTGGAGTCCTCGTCGGGACGATTCAGTCGCTCGCCGGCGACACGCTGACGATCACCGGCGGGACGTTCGGCGCGACGTCGTACACGAACGTGATCGTC
>WNGE01008693.1_pt1 | contig 24062 bp, 22 predicted proteins | sample 5400651 | NCBI WGS metagenome assembly WNGE01 (sample SAMN13153370, study PRJNA577476) | soil metagenome | isolation source: 60 cm soil or saprolite under grassland replicate 2 | place: USA:California | collected 2016-06-15
CCACCACATGCCCCTCGGCCTGCAGGTTGAAGCGCAGGCCCTGCGCCAGGTGCGCCTCGTCCTCGACGATCAGCACCCGGCTCATGCCACCCTCCGCGGCAATTCCAGCGTCACGGTAGTTCCCTTCCCTGTGCCTTCGCTCTCGGCGAAGACCCGCCCGCCATGGTTGCGCGCAATGGCCCGCACGATGAACAGGCCCAGCCCCGTACCTTTCACCTGCGAAACCGATCGCTGCGTCACCCCGCGATAGAACCGCTTGAAGATGCGCTTCAGCTCCTGCTGCGGAATTCCCACACCGCGATCGCGCACGCGGAGCACAATGCGTTCCTCTTGCGGCGATTCCAGTTCCACCGAGATGCGGACACCATCGGGCGAGTACTTCACGGCATTGTCGAGCAGGTTCGAGACCGCGCTGCGCAGATCTTCCGGATCGCCCATCACGCACGCCGCCTCGCCGTTCGTGAAATGCTCCTGGTATTCGAGACTCTCCGGCTGCAGGTGGTGCCGGGTTCGCGCCAGGTCGACGCACTCTCGCACCAGCCCGTTGAACTCGACCGGCAACCGCTGCCGGAGCGCCTTCTTTTGTCCGGCTTCGCCTGCCTTGAGCACCTGCTCCACGGTGCCGAGCAGGCGGTCGGTATCGAGCAGCATGAGCTGGTAGAATTCCCGCCGCTGCGCCTCCGCGACCTCGCGCCGTTCCAGGGTCTGCAGATAAAGACGGATGGAGGTAATTGGCGTCTTCAACTCATGCGTGACCGCGTTGATGAAGCTGTCATGCTGCTCGTTGCGCCGGATCTCGCGCACCAGAAAGATGGTATTGAGTACCAAACCAGTGATGATTGCGCCAAAGAAAATGATGCCCAGGAAGACTTTGACGCCTTCCCGCCAGTTGAGGATGATCCATCAGCTGCCGACCGCAACGGCCAGCGCCGCCAGGCACACGCCGAACGTGATAAAGAAGTAGATCGCCTTGCGCCGGCTGGTAATTCGCACAGGAAGATTGTAGCGGGGCAGGGGGAAGGTGTCAGGTCTCAGGTCTCAGGTCTCAGGCCTCAGGTCTCAGGTCTCAGGTGTCAGGTGTCAGGTGTCAGGTGTCAGGAAGAGCGGACAGCGGGTGCACGCTGGTGTCAATGACTTTCTGAACACTCGCGAAAATCGGCAAGTCGAAATCGAGAGATTTTCCTGAGACCTGTGACCTGAGACCTTCCCCTCAGTCATTCCCTGCGGCTGCGGCCATCACCCCGGACGCCTTCAGATCCCGAAGCAGGGGCGGCTTGGGCGGCAGATTGTCCAGCGCGACCTTGTAGACGTGACGGGCCAGTCCCAGTTTCTTCAACAGCCAGATGCCGTACCAGTTCAAATCAATCTCATACCATGCCATGCCATGACGCGCCGATACGGGATGGGCGTGGTGGTTGTTATGCCAGCCTTCGCCGAAGGTGAACAGCGCAACCAGAAGGTTATTGGTCGAAAGGTCTCTGGTGGCGAAGCGCCGAGTGCCCCAAATGTGCGTGACCGAATTCACGGCCCAGGTGGCATGCAGTCCAAGAACGACGCGGAAGAAAACTCCCCACAGCAGCCCGGGCAGCCCGCCGATCGCATACAGAACGACGCCGAGAATGACGTTGCTGGTCCAGTGATACTTGGTCAGCCAGACGTGACCTTTGTCTTTCGTCAGATCGGGCACGAAGCGCGCCAGCGTGGTGGTGTCGTGATGCATCGACTTGCCCATCAGAATCCATCCCATGTGCGACCACCACTTGCCATCGAGGGGTGAGTGCGGATCGCCCGGCTCATCGGAATACTTATGATGAATGCGATGGGTCGCCACCCAGAAAATCGGACCGCCCTCCAGCGCCAAAGTCGCGCACCAGGTGAGGAAGTACTCGACCCACTTCGGAGTCTTGTATCCGCGATGCGTCAGCAGCCGGTGATAGCTCATGCCGATCCCGAGGCTGCCCGAGACCCACCACAAAAATGCGGCGACAAAAAATGCTTTCCAGGTGAAGAAAAAGAACGCCGCCGCAGCGCCTACATGAAACAGGAACATGGCCGTCGCTGTGCCCCAATTGAAACCGTCTTTGTCGGCTTGAGCTTTCCACAAGCTGGTGTCTTCCATAGTCTTGAATTCTCCCCACACTGGTTGCGCTGAAGGCTTACCAAGACGATACCAAGACCGCGCACGCCACTTTGTAATACTTGTGTAATCATCACTGGTGAAAGGGGTTACAGGTGATAACGGTTTTCCGGCGAGAGGCCTCGTACCCCGAAAAAACCCACCAGGCAGGGATCAGTCTGACCGGTGATTCCGCCCACGCGGGCGCGTGACGCACGACACTTCCGGTGCGTTCCCCCGGGCCGTAAAATGTATTCAGCATTCAACCGTACTCCCGAACGGAGGTGGTTGTGTTGAAGAAAATCGCAATCATTGTTTTCGCGCTCTTGTTGGTTGCCTGCGTGCTGGGAGCGCAGCAGAGTCCGCCGCCGGCCAAACCGCCCGCGGATTACAAGGTCCCGGCGGAAGACGCACAGAAGGAAAATCCAGTGAAGCCGACATCCGAGTCGTTCGCCAAGGGGAAGAAGATCTACGCGATCGACTGCGCGATGTGTCACGGCGAGAATGGCGACGGCAAGGGCGACCTGGCCGCCGAGATGAAGAACGTCACCGACTTCACCGCGCCCGACGCGATGAAGAACCGCACCGATGGCGAACTGTTCTACATCATGTGCAAGGGCAAAGGCGAAATGCCTCCCGAAGGCGACCGCGCCAAGAACGACGACATCTGGAACCTGGTGAACTACATCCGCTCGCTGAAGAAGAAGTAGTGGATAGCGTTCGTGTAGGGACTGGCGCCCTCGCCCGTCCAAGCCGAGCGGAGCGCGGCACTGCCCGTGCTCACAGCGACTCCGGATTCGCTGCATCGCCGCATTCCGAGTCTTCAGAACTCAAACGCTACGCCCGCGGTGGGCGTGATAGGCAAGCCCTGCTCGGTAAAGACGACAGGATTGTGTTGTGGGTCAACCCCCGTTTGGATGAAGCGGGGATTGAAGTGATTCGTCAGGTTGAGCATTTCCCCGTACAAAGCCAGCTTCCACTTTGTGAAGGCCCAGTCCTTCTCCGCACGCACATCCAGGCGCTGATAATCGCTCAGCCGGATCGCGTTCCATCCGACAAGCTGAGGTGGACTCTTCGTCGTATCGATGGTTCCGCTCGGAACTGGAAATCCGGAGCCATACAGGAATTTCCCGCTCAGGTTAATGGACGGAGTTAAGCGGTAGCTGGCGAATACGTTCAGCGAGTGATGCTGATCCTCAAGGGTGGGGAAATAGGGGCTCAAGAAAGGAGGACTCAACAAATTGATGGAGAAGAATTGGTTCTGGCGGGCGAAAACGTACGTGTAGCCAATCCAACCGGACAAGCGATTTGCGGACCGGCTGTGCACGACGAATTCGACGCCGCGCGAATAATTCTGGCCGACGTTCTGGAAATTGAGCGGGGGAAACAGCGGACAGCCGCCGCTGCGGGTAGCCTGGCTCTGGTTCTGCCGATCAAAAAAGATCGCTCGAACCCGCGCACTTTCTCCGATACGGTGCTCCACCCCAGCGCTGAAATGGTTTGCGGTCTGCAAGACCTCTTCCGCAGGCAAACATACCGGACCAACTGTGAATCCCGGGAAGGCAGGGAACGCGAACTGGTTGTAGCGTCCAATTCCGAACTGCACAGCGGTCGAGCGGGTAACCTGCAGCGCCGCAGACAGCTGCGGTGAGACCGGGTGAATAGCGAATTGGCTGGCGGTGTCGAACCGCACACTCCCGACCAAGTGCAGACGATTGCCAAGAAAACTCGATGTCTGCTGCAGGTATCCGTTGTTGCGCCATCCCACAAGGGGAGTCCCAGATTCGGCCCGGCGCACGTAACGCGTTGTCCATCCCCCTTCGAGAACTTGGTCTTTTCGCCAAGCCGATACCAAGCTGCCACCTTCAATCCATTCGTGGTAATGGGTATCGCTGATCACGGTATTGTTCACGTCGCGAGTTGTTGCTGGCGTCGCCAGGTACGCGGAGCGAGTGTCCACCAATAAGTGTGGATTGATGGTCCATCGCCAACTTCCGCGCAGGAGAATCAGATCGTCCGTACCGCTCTTGAATTGTCCTGGTTCTAATTCGTGCGGAGGACGCACGAGATCGGCCAATGTGTGCCCGCCCAAGCCGTAGAAAGTTACCGTTTGATTGGGCTTCAAGTCATAGACGAGCTTTAGATCTGCGTCATAGAACGAAACGTCGGTGAAGGTTTCATTCAGCCGGCTGCGCAACAGGTAACCGAGATAACTCTTGCGCGCCAAGGCCAGCCACGAACCTTTTCGGCCTTTGCCGAGCTCACCTTCTCCCAACAGCTCGGTATCTGCCAGGCCCACCGAGATCCGGAAAATCGGCGGAGTGCGGCTGCCTTCCCGGGTTTGAATATCAAGCGCAGCTCCGACTGCATCCCCGTACTTCTGGGGATAGGCTACGGGCAGAAGTCTGATATCTTCCATCGTCTCGCTGGTCAACAGGCTAAGAGTAGCTGCCTCAGTGGTAACGTTAACACTGGTAGTACCGTGGAACGGTTGCGGCACCAGAATGCCATCGATATATGTGCTCAAATCATCGAAGGGCGTGCCCATCACCGAGAACTGCGCAAAGAAATCATTGTTTCCCGATGCCGAAACCCCCGGCAATGCCTGGACCGCCCGGAACGGATCGTCGGCCAGAACCGTCGATGTCTCGCGAATCTCCGAACTGGTCAGGTTGATCTCATTGACGGCGGGCGAATCCGGCCCCTGAAAGAGGTCGCCGTTCACTTCGACTTTCTCCGTGCGGCGGAAATTGTCGGGCACCAGCGTGACTTCGAATTCCTTGGTGGCTTCGTCGACCGTGAGCGAGAAGTCGACAGTCACGAGGCGGTACCCAACGGCGTTCAGCCGCAGCGTGTAATGGCCGGGAGCCAGGCCTTGGATGACGAAACTGCCGTCGTTCGTCGTGACGGCTTCGCGTTGCGTTTCGAGCACCGCGACCTGCACGCGCGCCAGGGGTTCCCCGCCAGTAACGCTGACAACCTTGCCCCGGATTTCCGCGGCGTGAAGAAAGATCGACGAGAAAAAGATCGAGGAGAGAAGTAGGATGAACGCGGCCAGACGATCATGCATTGCGTCCTCGCTGGAACAGGCGGGGGTCGTTCTGCGGCCCTCTGCCTCTAAGAACGCCTGAAGTCAAGGAACTTGTATGATTGCGGCAACTGGGGCGACTTAGACGTCCTTCTTAGTCTACTTCGATCCGGCTTTCACTTCTACGCCAGCCCATTTCTCCAGCAAAGTAAGGGTCGCGGCGTAGTCCAAGTCCTGATACCCTTCCTCGGCGGCGAGGTCATAAACTTCTTCCACGGCTTCGAGTCCGGGCAGGCGTACGCGCGATTCTTTGGCGGCGTCGAGCGCCAGGTGGATGTCCTTCAGCATCAGCCGCAGTGGAAAGTTCGGAGAAAAATCACGCTTCAGAATGAATGGGGCTTTGTAATCAACCACGCCCGAGCGCACCATCGAAGCCTGCACCAGCGGCACGAGAAGCCTTCGTAGATGAGCGCGATCTGCAGGTTCATGGCAAGCTTGGTGGCTTGTCCTTTGCTGGTTTCGCCCATGTGGAAGACTTGCTTGCCCATCGCCTGAAACAGCGGCTGCAGCCGTGCCAGCACTGCTTCGTCTCCTCCGGCCATGAAAATCAGGCTGCCCGCTTCGGCGGCGATTTTCGAGCCGGTGATGGGTGCGTCCACGTAGTCGACGCCGCGCGCTTTCACGCGCTCGGCAAAACGCCGAGTGGCGGAGGGCGCGATGGTGCTGGAGTCGGCGATAATCATGCCCTCGGCAAGCGATTGCTCGACGGCGTCCGGTCCGAATAGGAGTCTTTCCACCGCTTTCGTGTCAGACACGCACATCCAGACGACTTCCGCGCCGCGAGCGGCTTCAGCGGGTGAGGACGCACTGCGGGCGCCTGCCACGTCTTTACCAGCGGTTCGATTCCAGACGGTGACCTCGTGTCCAGCTTTCACAAGATTGGCAGCCATGGGCCGTCCCATGATTCCCAGGCCGAAAAATGCGACGCGCATACCGTTTGATTCCTCCGAGACTTTGGATTAGAAATGACCACGAAAGTCCCGGTCAAGAAGGAAGCCGTTGATTTAGACTGGTTACTTGAGGAACCTGCGGGGCGGCGCGGAGATTGTGCGGTTTGAAAACGCAAGCATGTCTTGCAGCGACGAATTCCGCGATCCAGGCATCTATTTAACTTGACTATTCAACGCCGGGACGAACCAGCGATCCGCGCGGACGATTGGTTGAATCGATGATCAAGGCCTCGTTACAGAATCCTGCTTTGCGCAAACGGGCGAGCCAATTCACCCGCCTGGTGCGCCACTCGGCAGTCACTCCGCGCACCGGACAAACTCACAAGCCGCGACTGGTCGCCAACGGCGAAATGGGCGTCACCTTCATCGGACACTCCAGCTTTTTCTTGCAGATTGGCGGGCAGAACGTTGTCATCGATCCGAACTTCGCGCGCTGGCTGTTTGTGCTGAAGCGGCTGCGCCAACCCGGGCTGCACCTGCGCGATTTGCCTCCGATGGATCTGGTGCTGGTAACGCACGCGCATTTCGATCATCTGCACCGCCAGTCGCTGCGCACGATCGCGCGCCAGACCAGGCATCAGACCGGATCGCCGCCCACGCTGGTGGTCCCGCATCACGTCTTTGACCTGGTCTCGGATCTGGGCTTTGACGACATTGTCGAGCTCGAGTGGTGGAACAGTTATCGCCACGGCAAACTGGAGATCACGCACGTTCCCTCGCGGCACTGGGGGGCGCGCGTCATTAAAGACTCGCACCGAGGCTACGGCGGGTACGTGCTGCGCGCGGGAAAGCATTCGGTGTACCACGCCGGAGACACAGCGTACTTCAAGGGTTTTCGCGACATTGGGCGGCGCCTGGCCCCGGAACTGGCGCTGCTGCCGATCGGGGCCTACAACCCGCCGCAGTTCCGGAACGTGCATGCCAGTCCGGCCGACGCCACGCAGGCCTTCCTCGACCTGAAGGCCCGCTGGATGGTGCCGATGCACTATGGAACGTTTCGCCTGTCGCATGAGCCCATCGAAGAGCCTCTGCAACTGTTGCAGCAGGCAGCGCAGGCGGCCGGGGTTAAAGATAGGGTTGTGGTGCTCGAAGAGGGCGTAACCCGCTTTTTTTGAGCCATTTCTACACGCGAAGATGGCGGCCCCAGGTAACCTCCCGCGCCGATTTGCGTCTAAGTAAACAGGCGTGGTGGCATGCTATACTGCGCTCAGAAGCGGTGGCTGGGTCCTTCCACGTCCCTTGCCCGAGGATTTTGAATCATGGCTGGTAGTTCTCGTCGTTCTCTATACCTGATCGTTTTCGTTCTTGCTCTGTTCGGTTTCCTGGGAGTGCTGTTTGCTCAGAGGATTGCCCCAGCGGCCACCCCGAGCAGCGATTCCGACGTGCGCGACAGCTTCAAGCAGTTCACCCAGGTCTATGAGACGGTCGAGGAAAACTACGCCGACCCGGTGAATGCCGACAAGGCGATTTACAACGGGGCGATCCCCAGCATGCTGCACTCGCTCGATCCGCACTCCAATTTTTTCGATCCCAAGTCCTATTCCCAGCTTCGCGAGGAGCAGCGCGGCAAGTACTACGGCGTCGGCATGACCGTGGGCCCGCGCAATAACAAAGTGATCGTGATCGCTCCGTTTGTCGGCACGCCCGCGTACCGGGCCGGCATTCGTCCGGGGGACATCATCGCGGCGGTCGATGGCAAGCCCACCGACAACATGAGCACCTCCGACGTGGCCGATCTGCTGAAAGGGCCGAAAGGTACGACCGTGCGCATCACGATGCTGCGCGAAGGCTCCGATCATCCGCTGGAATTCAACGTGATTCGCGATGAGATTCCACGTTACAGCGTCGACCTGCACTTCATGATCAAGCCTGGCGTCGGCTACATGCACGTTTCCGGCTTTCAGGAAACGACCGATCATGAAGTCGCGCAGGCACTGGAGGAAATGGGCGACGTAAAGGGCCTAGTCCTCGACCTGCGCCAGAACCCCGGCGGGTTGCTGAGCGAAGGCGTGGGCGTGGCTGACAAGTTTCTGAAAAAGGGACAACTCATCGTCTCGCACCACGGACGGTCTTCCCCGGAAAAACGGTATGTTGCGGCACACGGCAATGGCGGACGGGATTATCCGCTGGTCGTGCTGGTAAACCGGGGCACGGCTTCAGCGGCGGAGATTGTGGCGGGCGCGATCCAGGACCATGATCGCGGACTGATCGTGGGCGAAACCACGTTCGGCAAAGGGCTGGTGCAAACGGTGTACCCGCTGGCTGAGAACACCGGCCTGGCGTTGACGACAGCGAAGTACTATACGCCCAGCGGGCGGCTGATCCAGCGCGACTACTCGAACCTCTCACTTTATGATTACTATTACAATCGCGAGAACGAAGAGAAGAACGCCAACCACGAAGTGAAGCTCACCGACGGCGGGCGCACGGTGTATGGCGGCGGCGGCATTTCGCCCGACGTGAAACTGCCTCCTTACAAGTCCAACAAGTTCCAGGAAACGATTCTGCAACACTATGGGCTGTTCAATTTCGCCAAGCACTACGTCCTCGGGCATAAGGTCACGCAGAATTTTGAAGTGGACGAAGCGGTGCTGCAGGACTTCCGCAAGTTCCTCGACGCGGAGAAGATTGCATTCACCGAAGCGGAACTGATCGAGAATAACGACTGGCTGCGCTCGAACATCAAGGCCGAACTCTTCATCGATTCCTTTGGGCAAGAGGAAGGTCTGAAGGTGCGGGCCGAGACGGATCCGGAAGTCGTCAAGGCGCTGGAATTGTTGCCGCAGGCTCGGGCGCTGGCGGACAACGCCCGGCGGGTCATTGCCGAGCGGAACGCCGCCCCGGTCACGCGATAGACGAATTCCATCTCGAATGACAACAGGCCCGGGGAACCGGGCCTTTTCGTTTTATCCGGAAGGGCTCCGCGTTTCCCATAGGATTTAAGATACGTGTACCGTTTTCTATGGCCCGAACGTTTCGCAGCTTTCGCGTGCTCGCCGTCCCTCTGCTGTTGGCGATCACGGTGTGCACCGGGGAAGAACCGCAGCAAAAAGGAGGGAGCGCCGCTTCTCATTCTGCACGCACAATCGGCCAGAAGCGGAAAATCAAGGGCGTAGGCAATTTCGGCGAAGTTACGCCTACCCTTTTTCGCGGTGCGCAACCATCCCATGAAGGGTTCGAAGCGCTGGCGAAAATGGGGATCGACATTGTCGTGGACGCCCGTGGCGACCGGACGGACGGCGAGGGAAAAGAGGTGGGCCGCCTGGGGATGCAATATGTCGCGATCCCGTGGCATTGTCCGTTCCCGAACGACGATGTTCACGTACGATTCTTGAAGCTGTTGCAGGAAAATCCGAAAAAGCGAGTGTTCGTGCATTGCCGTCTCGGCGATGACCGCACCGGCATGATGATTGCGGCCTATCGCATGGCGGCGCAAGGCTGGACGGCGGACGAAGCAATGAACGAGATGCAGCAATTTGGCTTCTCGTCCGTTCATCATTGGATCTGTCCGGGGCTGGCCTCGTATGAGAAGAGTTTTCCGGAGCATCTGCGGAGCAACCCTGCATTTGAAGGGCTGCGCTCACCGACTCAAAGCGGGGCGAAATAGATCCCCTCGTAGCGCCGGCATCTTGCCGGCGGTCGCGAGGACATCGTTCGGCTTCGCTTAGGGCAGGCTGGCCGCCGGGACGGCGGCGCTACGTCTTGCATCGCCAGAAATGCCTCTTGAGTGCCGCCCCGTAAAGCCCTACAGTACTCGCAGAAGCCTCGGAGGCCTCAGTCTGCCAGCATGAACATGCTCCAATCAGCCTCCTGGATTCCGGCGATCTTGGTGGCGGTTTGCGCGGGGGTGTTCGACTGGCGGTATCGGCGGATTCCAAACTGGCTGACAGTTTCGGGACTGGTCGCGGGTGTTGGAGTCAATACGATTCTGAGCGGTTGGCAAGGCATGGAGGCGTCCGTGCTGGGAGCCCTGCTCGGCCTCGGCCTGCTGCTGCCTTTTGTGCTCCTGCGCAGCCTGGGTGCCGGAGATTGGAAACTGGCAGGCGCGCTGGGAGCGTGTCTGGGCCTGCGGCAGTTGATCTCGGTGCTGGTGGGAACGATCCTGCTGGCGGGAATCATGGCGTTGGCCGTGGTGATCTGGACGGGGCGCTGGAAGCAGACCCTCCGCAACATCGCGCACCTGCTGGCGGCTCTCTTCAGTCTGCGGATGCCGGCGCTTGAAGTATCGCTCGAGAATCCGCAGTCCACGAAGATTCCGTTCGGCGTGGCCATGGCAGCCACGGTGGTGCTATATGGCATTGGGAGAGCGATCGGAAAGCTGTAGCGTGAGCATGCGAACAATCCTACGCAAACTCGAAAACGAAGACGGCGTGGAGATCCTCGAAGCGGCGTTGGTGCTTCCCATCCTCTTCATGTTCCTGCTGGGCATTGTCTGGTTTGGACGCGCCTTTAACATCTATTCCACGATCACACAGGCGGCGCAGCAGGGGGCGATCACGGCGGCGCGGCCAACCTGCGCCACCTGCCCGACCGCGAATACGTTTCCTACCGACGCCGCCGTGGACAGTGCGATTGTTGCGGTGCTGCAGGCGTCGAGACTTGACCCAACGCAGATTCTCAGCCCGACTGCACCAGATCCGCCCCTCTGCGCGGGTGGCCCCGTGTGCAGCACGACGACCCACAACATTAGGGTGTGCCGCTCGGCGATCCTGAATCCTCCTACCGGTACGACCCCGCCCGACCAGTGTGGAACGACCGTGAGCTTTCAGTATCCATTCCGGGCTTACTTTCCCTCCACGTCGCTGAACCTGCAAACGATCAGGCTGACGGGCCAGGGGCAGAGCCGCACGGAGAACTAGATGGTGTGCTTGAACAATCCGGTCAGCTGCGCAAGTCTATTGAAAAAGCAAGACGGCTCGGCACTGCTTGAATTTGCCATTGCGCTGCCGCTGCTGGTGGTGTTCATTGTCGGCATCTTCGATTTCAGTGGTGCTTTCAACTCCAAGCTGAAGATCCAGCACGCCGCGCAATTAGGGGCCATCGTTGCAGCTACGCAACCGACGAACGACCTCGATCCCACCAACTCCACTCCCGGTCCCGATTCCCTGCAACCGGTGGTGAGCGTCGTTTTCAACTCCCTCAAAGCCGATGGCTTGCTCCCTCTGGCCAGCTCGAGCGGGTCGTGCAGCGCTCCCCAACCGTCGGTCTCCAATGCCGGCCTGCAGTGGACCTATGCAATCTCCGGATGCCCGGATACCCTAAACATCGTGATCAACCGCAGCGCGACCGCGGGCAGCGGGCCAGTCGCGGTGGCAAGTACCGTTCAGGTGCAGTACCCGTACCATTGGCGGTTTAACAGCGCGATTCAATTGTTATTCCCGGGCGCCAGCTATGCGGCGGTCACGCCCCTGACCGAAACAGCAACCGTCCACAATCAGACCTGAGGAAACCTTGCGGCGCATTCAAACGAGATCCGGGCGCAGTCGTGAGAGTGGCATCGTAATTCTGCTGGTGGCCGTTGTGCTTCTGTTCGTGGTGGGGGCGATGGCCGCGCTGGCCATTGACGTCGTCTCACTCTACACCGCGCGCAGCGAAGCACAACTGGCCGCCGACGCAGCGGCGCTGGCGGGCGCCCGCGTGCTTGCCAATTCCGGGATGACTTCGGACCCGAGCGCAATTTCCGACGGTTTAGTGGCGGCTGCGGAGAGCCTCGCTACCACGATCGCGACGCAGGTGGCCAGGCACAATGAGGTCGGAGGAAGAAACCTCACTGCGGCCGAGGTGGTCGTTACCTACAACGACACCGACCCAACCTTTGTGACCAATCCCCGCGTGACGGTTCGGACGACAAGAACCGACTTGCCCACTTTCTTTGCTCGCATTTGGGGGAACAGCACGCTCGCGGTGGCCGCAACGGCCATAGCTGAGGCCTACAACCCTTCCGGGGCAGGTCTACCCCCTCTTGCCGGCCCGGTGACGCCTGTGGCGCCAATCTGCGTAAAACCTTGGCTGCTGCCAAACATCAGCCCCACTCCCGGTAGCGGGAGCACTCTGCCAATCTTCGACCCTGTCACCGGCGCGATTCAGGATTCGCTGCTACTCGGTTGGCAAACGCCCACTACCGGACCGCCACCCCGACTTCGCCTCATGGCGGGATCGACAACCCCGGCTCCATGGGGGTACTATCCCGGAGACCCAACCATCTACTTCCCTGCCCCCAGCGCCGCCTCGGTCGCGTGCGCGGGCAGCACCGGCTTCACTCCCTACCAATTGAGCGTTGCCGGTTGCGTGCGGACGCCCATCGCCTGCGATAGCTTCGTTGGTATTGACACTTTAAGCTACCCGACTCGAGACGCAGAAACGGCGGGTGCCGTGAACTGCCTGACGCATTCGACCACTGGCGGGGGCGACAGTGTCGATACAGCCTCCCCCCCGTCCCCGCCGTTTCAGTTCCTGGCGGGTGCTGACAATCCCGTTGTGCAAGCCGGTACGATAACGGCGGGAACGGACATCCTGGTTAGCGATTCGCTGGTCACTGTTCCCGTGGTCAACATTCCACCAAGCGCGACTACCGTGACCACGCCGGTACAGGTCATTGGATTCGTACAGCTTTTTCTAAACTTTGATGGGGCTGACGTCCCAACCAGTCCACCACTAGACCTGAACCACATTCAAACCAAGACTATCAATCTAGCAGGCTGCGGGACCGGTGCCACCGGCACGCCGATTCTCGGCAACGGTGCCTCGGCGGTGCCGGTACGGCTGGTCACGCCTCCGTAAGAAATCTCAGGTCTCAGGTCTCAGGTCTCAGGAAGTGCGAGCGGAACTCGTGAGAGATGGTTGCCTGGCCATCCCCTTGTCAATGGATGGACGGGCGTCCTCGCTCGTCTTGCGCCTTTTCTCTGAGAACTGAGGAACGACACTGGGAGCCGCTCTTCCTGAGACCTAAGACCTGAGACCTGCTCGGTCAGAAGCTCGGTGTGCGGCGGGTCAGGATGACTTTCTCTAGACCACGGCCTTGCTCGCCATCGACAAAAATGAAGTTGTAGGGGGAACCATTGAGCAAGGAAGCCAGCACGTCGCGAGCGGGGGCGGGCCCCAGATCGGCCACCACCTGCTCCTGTTCCGTTCCGGCCGGGATGGCAATCTCCGCTTTAGTCTGGCGCTGCACTTCGAACAGCACCTCGGCCAGCGTCCCCCCTTCGGTATGAATGCGCAGCAGCCCGTTTTGAAAGGTCACGTTGACCGAAGTGTGCACCGTCCACGGTGGGCGCGGCGGGCGGGGGTGCCGAGGCCACGGTGGGCGCGGATAAGGCGGGGCCCAATCTGACTACCACTCCATTTGGAATCGGTAAGATCCGATACGACTGGGGCTCCCGAAGATCGAGCACTATTCGAGTAATGGGAGGGTCATTGAAAAACAATCCCGATCGAATGCTCTTCAAAGGACCGCGATTGACGTTGAGCGCGTGCAACTCCGAGGCGGGCAATGCTCCTGGGAAATCAACCACGATCCGGTCAGGGGCCGTAATCGCCTCGGTGTTTGGGAACCCGGCCGCGCCCGAGGTGTGGATCTCAATTTCGATTGCCGTTCCCCCACCCCGCACGGCCACGTTCCGCACAAAAGAGCGGTCCTGCGCGGCGATGGGGCCTGCCAGCAAGGTCCCCACTGCCAGAAGGGCTCCAAAGTAAGACAAAGACGGCATGGGATTCCTAGCAAGAGTTTAGCAGCAGCGGAGTGTCCAGACGCACACCGGAAGTCGTAGAACCAATCGTGAGCTGACGGCTTGGCGCAGCCGCTAGACCGGGAGGGCGTGGCCGGTCTGGCGGTATCGCCAATAAACCGCCGCCAGCCCGGAACCGATCAGCACCAGCGTCGAAGGCTCGGGCACCACGGGAGGCTTGCGGTGAGGAGCGCAGGGTTTCTCGTTCTTCTCGTTGTCGACGATTCCGTGACTGCGTTCGAACTGTTCCTCAGCAGCCGTTTCACACAGCCCACCAGGAATCGCCACACCAAAAGGAATTTGAGGAAAGATGAATCCGCCACCCGTGAAACCTTGAGGTCCCTGAGGAGGCAGAGGGTTCACTCCCGGCAGAGAGGGTGGCACGAGCGAAGAACGGATCGGCAGAGCCGGAGGCATCGGCTCGAGCCCAGCCACCGGTTTGTCGAACACATCTTCGGCCGGCTCTTCTTCCGAAACGTCCGGCCTGGGAGTCTCAGAAATTTGATTGCCGCACCTTGCACGCGCAGTGATGTTCCCGTCGGTGAACAGCAGTTCGCCCACATGCAAATGCACTCTCTTACGGGTCCAGAAGATGTGATCGCGCAGACGGTACGAAAGATAAACTTGGCGAGCTTGGGTGGCTCGGACCAACCGCGCATGCTCGTATTGGAAGCGGGCGTAGTGCTGCCACACGACATGATCGTGCTGCGTTGCACGCCGGAGATCGTCGGGACCCTCGACGCCGCCGGGTACGACCGAGTAAGGATAGACGCCGCGCTTTTGCGTGGGCGGATGTGCGGACCGGCTCGTGTGCGCTGCCAGAGAACTCAGATCGGCGTGGACGCTGCCACGGGTCGAGGCGGATTGAGGTAAGGGTTGGGAATTACGCCACGGGGCGGCCCTGAAAAAGCGAGCCGCGCTTTGCCAGCAGACGCCTGTCAGCAGCGCCAGCATGACTGCGGTGATCAGGCCGCGCTGCATCCGCATGCGGCGCTTATACCAACTCCGCCTGCGGCGAACCGCTCTTCCACCAACTTGGTCGTTCATAATCGCTCCTACCCGGCTCGGCACCCAATCGTCTTGCAGTCGGGAAGGGCTAACCAGGTGTGAGCAACCCTGCCTCCAAAGCCGCGCTGGTAAGGCAGCTTTAGATCCAAGGACTTAGCACCCAAGACTGGGTAATGTCAGCAGAATAGTGACGGGGATTTCATAAAAGATAGCGTCCTGTACCATAAGGTGCAAACGGATGGACGAGCGGAGAGGCAATTCGATTGAACGTCCACAAAAGTTACTGTACTTTAACATGCATTCCGTTCCCCGCCGTGCGGTTTGGCGTCGATATCTGGTCAAAACCTTTGGTCGCACTTTCGATCCAGCATATTGTGAGGCACGACTGTGGCCAGCCCGGAACCCGTCGCTTCCCCAGAATGCGGTTCGGTCTGCTGGGGGAGGCCGGAGCACTATGATCATCCCATCTCCAAGGAGGCAGCTATGAACACTCTTCAGCTCCCGCGTCGCGCAACCTTGCGGAGAGTTGCAGGTTGGGTCTCAGAACACCGGATGGTCTTGCTGCTTCTGGCGATTCTCCTGAATACCATGGCTCGGGGCCAATCTGCTCCCGGCGCGGAGGTGGAGCCCACTGTTCAAATGCTCCTCCACCGAATTGAGCAACTGGAGGCGCGCGTGGCGCAGTTGGAAGCTGCCAGGCAGGTGAATTCCCCGGCCGCGGCACCCTCAGTCCCCGCGAGTCCTTCAAGGTCTATCGCGCCCGACAAAACCAGCGCCCAGTCCGAGTCCGAAGGCACCCAACAGGTGGGAATGGGCACTGAACCGGAAAGGATGGACTTCAGCAAGACCTTGCTACGGGTGCGCGGCTTCGGGGACATCAACTTCCACGGCGACACGCAGAAAGGCGACACGACCTCTTTCACGCTCGGTCAACTCAACCTGTTCGTGACCTCGGACATCTCGGAAAAGTTCAAGTTCCTGGGCGAAATCGTGTTCGAAGGAGGCCCGGACAATATCTTCGGCGTGACGCGGGGAGAGAACAACGTTTTCGAAGTCGATGTTGAACGTCTACTCTTGCAATACTCGTACAACGACTACTTCAATCTGTCCGTCGGCCGCTATCACACCGCCATTGGCTACTACAACACCGCCTACCATCACAGCACGTGGTTCCAGACCGCCACCGGACGCCCCTTCCTGTTCCAGTTTGAAGACCGCGGCGGAATTCTGCCCGTGCACACGGTGGGCGTGTCGGCGTCGGGGGCGATTCCCTCCGGCAGACTGGGATTGCATTACGTGGCTGAGGTGGGCAATGGGCGGGCGTCCCGCGCTCCATTCCTCGACGAACCGGTGCAGAATGTCATCGACGACCAGAACCACAAAGCCTACAACCTGGCTCTGTTCGCTCGGCCGGAAGCGGTTCGCGGCTTACAGGCGGGCTTCTCGGTCTATCGGGATGTGCTGGCGCCCAATCAATCCCCCAGAATCGGCGAGACGATTCTGGCCGCCCATGCCGTTTACATTCGCCCCAATTTCGAGTGGCTTAACGAAGCGCTGGTCGTGCGTCATGCTCCGCTGGGACAGCCGCACATCTTCCAGACGCCGGGCTTCTACACGCAGATTTCAAAACGATTGGGCGCTTACCGGCCGTATTTCCGCTATCAATACGTGAACGGCTCTGATCGCGAACTCATCTTTCCCGATGTCGGCCGCCGTCAGGGCCCGTCGGCGGGGTTACGATTCGATGCCAGCGAGTCGGTCGCTCTGAAGCTGCAATATGACTACACCACGATTCGCAATCAACAGGCGATTAACGCACTCGCTCTGCAAGTCGGTTTCACGTTCTAGAGAGGCTGAAGATGCCGCGCCCAACCGGCCGCTGGTTGATCATCGGAGTCGCCGCAAGCTGGCTGCTGGGAGTCTCGTACCGGCCTGCTCGCGCGGGTGCGCCCGGGCCGAACGAACCGAATCCGTCCAGACCAAGTCTGGCCATCATCGTCAACGCCTCAAACCCGGTGGACAGCCTCTCCCTGGAGGAGTTGCGTAAGGTTTTCCTGGGTGAGCGCAGCCATTGGCCGAACGGCCGCCGCATCACCCTGGTGATGATGGAACCGGGTCAAGCGGAGCGCCAAACACTGATCCGGGAAGTCTGCCAGATGACTGAAACAGGTTTCCGGCAGCACTTCTTGCACGGCTTGTTTACCGGCGAGGTGTTTGTTTCGCCGAAAACTCTGGCCTCGCCGGTGGGTGTTCGCAAATTTGTGTTCAACGTGCCGGGCGCGATCGGCTATGTGCGCGCGAACGATGTCGATTCGTCGGTCAAGGTCCTGCGAGTGGACGGACGTCTTCCCGGCAACAAGGAGTACCGCCTGCGCATTCCGCCAGCCGCAGCCCCATAAATGAGCGAGCCAGTTCCCAATGCGGCGCCTGCCCCGGCCCCACCGAGAGACCGCGCGCTGGGCGTATTTTCGCGTTACCCCTCCGCGCTTTTGCTGCTCGTGGTGTTCTCCGTTGAGGTCGGCGTCAGCATGTTCGTGATCCGCGACGTGCGTACCGCCAGCGTGGAAGCGCAGCAGATGTATGCCCGCTCGGTGCTCGGCCTTCGCCAAATTGGAGAACTGCAATACCAGGCGCAAGAGACTCGCCGGAGCACGCTCTACGCGTTGACCACCACCGACAGCAATCTGCAAGTGGAATACGCGGACCAGTCGCGCGAGGCCGACCGCCGCGTGACCGAAGGAATTGCCGAATACCTTAAACAAGCGCGCATGCCCGCGGAGATCGAAGTCGGACGAGGCCTGCACCGCGACTGGTCCGCCTATCTCAGGATTCGCGATGAAGTGTTGGCTTCCATTCTCGAGGGAAGCGCGAAAGAAGCTGTGGACGCGGATCTGAGCGGCGGTGTTCCCTCGTTCGAACGCGTCCGGCAGGACCTGGAGCAGATCAAGCGGCTGTACGACCAGCAAGCCTCCGAGCAACTCGTCCGGGTCGGCGCGTCGTCCCGCCGCTCCATCGTGCGCCTGGTCGGCGTCGTGTGCTTCACTCTGATCTTCGCCACCTTCGCCGTCTGGGCCATTCAAAGGAGCAGAATGCTGAGCGCCGTCCAATTTGCCAAGTTGCAGTTGGAGTTTGTGGCTTCGATCTCGCACGAGTTGCGAACGCCGCTGGCGGTCATCCATTCCGCAGCCGAGAACATTGCCGACGGCGTGGTCGAAGGCAAAGAGCAGCTGGCAAGATACGGAGCCGTGATCCGAAACCAGAGCCGCCAGATCACCGATCTGGTGAATGAGATTTTGCTGTTCGCCTCCACCCGAAATAAGAAAAACCGCTACACCTTGCGTCCGCTGCAAGTTTCACAGATTGTCGACTTGGCGATGGAGAATACAGCCCTACTGGTGCAAGAAGCGGGCTTGGTGGTGGAGCAACAGGTCGAACCGGATTTGCCCCCTATCGTGGGCGATTTGTCGGCTCTCTCGCACTGTCTGCAGAACCTGATCGGGAATGCCATCAAGTACAGTGGACAAAGCCACTGGATCTGCGTCCGTGCCTTGCTCGATGCAGCGAGAAAGACAGGCAACCGGGAAATTCAAATCTCGGTTCAGGACCGCGGCATCGGGATCCACAAGTCGGATCTCCCGCACATCTTCGAGCCTTTTTACCGCAGTCCAGCGGTCAGCGCCGCGCAGATTCACGGCACGGGTTTGGGACTTCTTCTCGCCAAGAGTATCGCCGAAGCCATGAACGGAAAGCTCACCGTCGAGAGTAAACTGGGTGCCGGAAGTACCTTCACTTTGCATTTGCCGATCCCTCAACAAAAACAACCTCCGGCCGCTGCCGGAGCCCGCAGACGAGACGTGGTCGCACAAAAATGAGCGGGAACATTCTGCTCGTCGAAGACGAAGCGGCATTGCGGATGACCCTCGGCGATCGCCTGCGCAGTGAAGGCTACGTGGTTGATTTCGCCGTCGATGGACCGGAGGCGCTGGACAAAGCTACTCGTTTGCCGTTCGATCTGATTATCCTGGACGTCATGCTGCCCATCGGCAACGGCTTCGACGTGTGCCGTGACATCCGCCGCCAAGGGCTGGCGACTCCGATTCTCCTGCTGACGGCCCGCGCTCAGACCGCGGAAAAAGTGCTCGGCCTCAAACTGGGTGCCGACGATTACGTCACCAAGCCCTTCGACACGCTGGAACTGATGGCCCGGATCGAAGCCTTGTTACGCCGCGTTTCGGCTTTTTCCGGCCAGAACGTCTATCAGTTCGGACCCATCCGCATTGATGTTCGCGGCACGAAGGTCACGCGCGACGGCGTTGCGGTTTATCTCTCTGCGCGCGAGTTTCAGCTATTGCGCTATTTCGCCGAGCACGCTGGCGCGACCCTCTCGCGCGACGAGATTTTGAGAGAAGTCTGGGGTTATGACGCCGCTACCTTCACTCGCACCGTGGATGTCCACGTCGCCAGCTTGCGGCAAAAGTTGGAGGAGGATCCCAAGCGGCCAGGGTTCATCGTTACCGTTCCCGGACTCGGTTATAAACTCGAGGGTGGGCGAGGAACGGCAGCTTCATCGTAGAATCGCCGCGAACGAGAACGGCGCTGCCGGGCACTCCTATTCAGTTTGGGGTAAACAGTCCGTGACTAGGGTTTCACGAGGCCGTTCCGCGCGGAATAAACTCTCTGCCCAATAGGTGCAAAAGATTTCTCCTATAAGAATGTGTATTCGTTCCGGGGAGCCTCGTGATCCAAGAAAGGGTTTTGTAAAGTAGACTTTGCGATCCGCGCTTCCCGTCGCTCTTTCGGCTTAATAACTGCTCTTTCTGTGATACGGCTTGGTGTCCGATCTCCTAGTGGGGTAACCTAAGACAATGATTTGTTTTGTGCAATCGAGGGAGATCGGAAAGAACTCAATTCCCCCCTACAGTCTCCTCTGGATCACGTTTCTCGTGTGTATCGCGTTTGCTTCTGTCTCTTCCGGACAGGCCGCGTTTCCGACCAGCCGCTCGGACAACCAGCGGACGGGCGCCAATGTCACGGAACTCCTCCTGGCACCCAGCAACGTGAACAAGAACAGATTCGGCCGCCTCTTCCGCTACAGCATCGATTATCAGGCGCTCGCGCAGCCGTTGTACGTTCCCAACGTGACTATTCCCGGACTCGGAACCCACAACGTCGTGTACGTGGCGACCATGGCGGATTCAGTGTACGCCTTCGATGCGGACAGCAATCAAGGCGCGAACGCCGCGCCCCTGTGGCGGGTGAACTTTACCGATCCCGCCAACGGCATTACCACGGCCAGCGTGGCCACCTCAACCCTTCCCTGCGCCAGTACCGAAACCGCGGGACCCGGCATCACTCAAGAAGGAATTGTTTCCACGCCGGTGATCGATGCAGCCACCGGCACCCTTTATGTCGTGGCTAAGACGCTGGAAAACGGAACCGTTCGTCTTCGCCTCCACGCCCTCGACATTACGACGGGCCAAGAAAAATTCGGAGGCCCGGCTCCGATCGCCGCCACCAGCATCAGCAACGCCGGACATAAGATGGTCTTCAACAGCCTTCACCAGAAGAACCGGCCGGGATTGCTGCTGCTGAACGGCGTCATCTACCTGGGGTTCGGGTCGAACTACTGCAATGACAGCAACAGCGGCTGGGTGCTTTCCTACGACGCTGCCAGTCTGTCGCAACTCGCTGTCTTCAACACTTCGCCCGACCACGGATTGACCTCGATCTGGCAAACTGGCAACGGTCTCGGCGCCGACGAAGCCGGCAACATCTTCGTGGAGACCGCCGAAAGCGGCGCCCCCTTCGATGTCCCAAGCGGTGGTCAGACCTTCTGCAACAGCGTCGTCAAGCTCGCCCCCAATCTCACGGTTGCCGATTATTTCACCCCGGGGAACGTGGCCTTCCTCAACTCCCACGATTTTGACTTGAGTTCGACCGGAGCCCTCGTCCTCCCCGATCAGAACAGCCCCTTTCCCCATGAACTCGTCGCCGGAGGCAAACAGGGCATCGTCTATGTTCTCAATCGCGACAACATGGGAATGTTCGCCCCGAACGATAGTCAGGTCCTCCAGGAATTCCCTCTCGTACCGGGTGCCACCAGCGACATCTTGATGAGTTCCCCTGCGTACTGGAACAACACCGTGTACTTCGCCCCCAATGGCTCTCCGCTCCTGGCCTTCCCGTTGTCGGGCGGATTGCTCGGCATTCCCCTGAAGACCTCCGCAAAATATCCGGGCGCTCACTCCCCATCCATTTCCGCCAATGGCAACAGCAACGGAATTCTGTGGGTCATCGGCGGTGGTCAACTCCTCGCCTTTGACGCCACTTCTCTCCATCTGCTCTATGGCACGAATCAGGCCCTCGGCGGGCGCGACACCTTGCCGCCCCTCGCTCATTTTGCCACTCAGACCGTGGCCAACGGCAGGGTCTATGTCGCCACGCGAACGACTCTCGAGGTCTACGGGCTCATCCCACATCTGGCAGTGGCCGGCGGCGCAAACCAGAGTGCTACCGTGTTTACAACTCTGCCCACACCCCTCAAAGTACAGGCCCGCGACCCTTACACCGGAGTTGCAGACTCGGGTGTAAGCGTGACCTTCAGCGACGGGGGCAAGGGAGGCACATTTAATCCGCCTTCTGCCGTTACCGATATCAACGGCTTTGCTAGTGCGACGTACACCCTCCCGAAAAAATCGGGTCCCTACACTCTGACTGTCTCCGCCCCGAATTTCGTCAGCGCCACCGCTACGGAAACGGCTCTACCGGGCGCGCCCGTCAAAATTATTTCTTTCGGGGGAGCGAAACAGAGCGGCACTGCCGGTACCGTTCTGCCTAAGCCCATCGCGGCCCAGGCACGAGACGCCCTCAATAACGGCGTTCCCGGAGTCACCGTGAACTTCTCCGCCACCGGGAACGGATCCCTCAATCCCATCTCGGTTGTCACCGATGCATCCGGCGTGGCGCGTACCGCCTACCAGTTGCCCACTACGGTTGGCACCTTCAACGTCACCGCCAGTTCTGCCGGTCTCACGAGCGTCAAATTTCCCGAGACCTCGCTCGCCGGTCCGCCAACCAGCGTCAACGTCGCAGCCGGGAATAACCAGACTGCGGCGGCCGGCACGCAACTCCCCGTGGCCTTGATGGTTCTGGTCACCGACCAGTACGGCAACCCCGTTCCCAGCGCCAGCGTCACATTTGACGACGGCGGCGCGGGAGGATCTTTCCTCAACCCGAACCCCGCCGTTACCGACAGCACCGGGAAGGCAAGCCAGATCTATACTCTTCCGCCATCCCCGGGCACGATCACCATCAGCGCCACGGCCATTGGAGTCGCCAGCCCAGCCCTTTTCACCGAGACTGCGCAATAGAAAGGCCGTGTTACGCCGCTAAGGTGCTGGCTGGGCCCTCTGGCGAACTGAAACGATCCGGGTGATCGCTCATCCATCTTCGTACTCGCGACGGTTCCCGGCGTAGGACCAGAGGCTGAGGTTTTCGACATCGAATGCCGATACGTGCCAAAATCGTCGATCCCCTGCAAAGAAAAAGCGGCTACAATGTCCTCAATCCATTCGCAACCGGAGGTGGGCGTGAAGCGTAGGAATCCTTATGGCGCTGTTGCAATTATGTGTGTCGGATTCTTGTTTCTTGCACCGGGTCTTTCGGCCCAGGAATCCACGAATCGTCCCCACATCGGTGCTCCGCAGGACTGGTCGCAGCGCCACATCATATTCAGCCGCGATGCGCTGCTGCAACATCCCGACGTGATTTACAAGGAGCCTCGGGTCCTCCATCAGGCGATCCAACGGTGGCAGGGCCGCTATTCGACCATCGTTCCCGGGGTCGACACGAAGCAGATTCCCACCACCAGGAGCTCCAACCAACTGGACTGGAGCGTCCTTGTGCAGGGCCGGCTTTCTCCGAATATGTTTCCCTCCAAGTTTTCCTTTGATCTGGGCGCGCCTCCCAGTTGCCTGAATGACTACGTCGTATTCGGAACGACGGCGATCGGTCAGCCGACTGTCCACTCCAATCTGGTTGCCTTCCACAATCTCTATGCTGGTACCGGGGGGCTGTGTGGCTCGGCTCCCACCGTGTTGTTCTCTTATGACACCACGACCACGCCCGGGGGCCATATTGTAACTTCGACCGTGCTGTCATTAGATGGAAAAAAAATCGCTTTTCTGGAAAGCGCGGCCAGCGGCCCCGGTCAAACCGCCACTGCCATCTTCCATGTACTGACCTGGACCGCCGGCCAAGGAACGATCGCCACTCCCGCCGTGCCCACCGCCATGACGTCGACTACTTTATCTACGTCGCCTCCTTTAACTCAAGCCAACAGCACCACCTCGTCCCCTTGGGTGGACTACCGCGCCGACGTTGCCTACATGGGTACGGACGATGGCAGGATTTGGAAGATTACAGGCGTCTTTAGAGGAACGCCCACGCTGGCTGGAGCTCCGTGGCCGGTGCAGCTCGCGGGTGGGGTCAAACTCCTGACTCCTCCGGTACTCGACAGTACCCGGGGCCTGCTTATGGTCGGAGGCCACGATAGTGGAATTCTCTACCAGATCAACACCAGCACTGGCGCTGTGACGGCAACATTGTCCATCGGCAAAAGCCACAACCACGGTATCAAGGGGGCGCCGATCATGGACGTCACCAACGGCACGACATTCGTGGTGAGCTCCGATGACGGCACTTCCGGTGTGCTAGTCGAAGCCGACACCGCCACTCTCGCCGAACTTGCGGTGGCGCGCATCGGGCTGGCGTCCGCTTCGGGATTATCAGTCGACATCTACCAGCCCGCGTTCTCGGACAGCTATTTCACAAACCCATCCACGGGATTGGTCCGGCTGTGCGGAACCGGGGCCGCCGACACAAATCCGTGGCAATACGCTTTCGGTTTCAACACGGCCACTCCCCCCATAATGCAGACTGTCCCATCGTTCTCAGCGCAGCTCATCACTACTACTGCTACTTCCACGTCGACCGGGCCCGCCCACTGCACCGGCTGGACGGAGGTTTTTAATCCCACCATTGGCGTCGGCGGAACCGACTTCTTCTTTTTCGGTTTGACCGCCGATTGCACCGCTCCTGGCAACGGCCCCTCCGACGGCTGCGTGGTTGTGCGCAATAGCAATGCCCCTTTCACCAGCCTCCCCAGGGCGACTCTC
>WNGE01011750.1_pt1 | contig 24053 bp, 25 predicted proteins | sample 5400651 | NCBI WGS metagenome assembly WNGE01 (sample SAMN13153370, study PRJNA577476) | soil metagenome | isolation source: 60 cm soil or saprolite under grassland replicate 2 | place: USA:California | collected 2016-06-15
CGGATCCGACGTTCTGATTGTGGACACCGCCGGCCGTCTCCATATCGACGACCAACTCATGGACGAGATGCAATCGCTGAAGCGGCTGCTTAGTCCGCAAGAGATTTTGTTCGTCGCTGACGCGATGACCGGGCAAGACGCCGTCCGCTCGGCGGACGAGTTCCACAAAAAACTCACGCTAACTGGAGTGGTGCTTACGAAGATGGACGGTGACGCACGCGGTGGCGCGGCGCTGTCGATCCGGCAAGTCACTGGTCAGCCGATCAAATTCATCGGCGTCGGCGAAAAGTATGACGCGCTTGAGCCGTTTCATCCCGACCGTATCGTTTCGCGCATCTTGGGCATGGGCGATATCCTCTCGCTGATTGAAAAAGCCGAGCAGAACGTTGACAAAAAAAAAGCGGAGGAGATGGCCAGCCGCGCTCTAGCCGGCGACGGGTTTTCTCTGGAAGACTTCCGCGATCAGTTACGCCAAGTGAAAAAGATGGGGTCATTGCAGAGCCTCATGGGAATGCTGCCCAGCATCGGACCGTTCGCCGGCCTGCAGAAGCACGCCGACAAAGTAGATGAAGGACAACTCAATCGTGTGGAAGCGATCATCAACTCGATGACAGTGCACGAGCGTATTCATCATGAAGTCATCAATGGCAGCCGCCGAAAGCGCATCGCGCGCGGCTCGGGCACAAGCGTGCAAGAGGTAAACAATCTGCTGCGCCAGTACGCGCAGATGCGCAAAATGTTTAAGCAGATTGGTAAGGCCAGCTTCGCCCGCAAGCTGGCCGGAATGAAGTTGCCTGGGATGTAGAATTCAACTTCTGTTTGCGGAACAGTTTCATACATCAGCGCGCGAAAGCGCCACATCAGCTTTATTTCATCGCCATGCGCGTGGACAATCGGAGGGTGGCAGCCATGAACAGATCCCGATTACTGGTACTGGTTATTCCCCTCATCTTCTTAGCACCGACGTTAGCCCAAGAGCGACCGGTTTCCAATTCAGCCGCAAGCCCTGCCGATGAGTTCGCGGCTGAAATGCAGAAGCTGCGCGACACCTGGGTTCAGGAATTCAACGCCGGGCACGCCGATAAACTCACTGCCTTGTATGCTCCCGAAGCCGTCCTGATGCGCTGGGACGGATCGGTACACGGCTCCGACTCGATTTTGGCGGAGTTCAACAGATCAATCAGTGGCGGAGCGCACGATTATGTCGTGCACAGCTTACACAGCGAACGATCGGGAGACCTTGGTTACGATACCGGCGCCTACAACGTCACTTTGCGCGATAGGCTGGTAGAGGGAAATTATCTCATTGTGGTGAAGAGGCTGAACGGGCGATGGAAGATTGTTGCCCACTCCAGTGTGGCGAATCCGCGAGAAGCTCCGTAGTTGGTTCGCTTTCTCACTCTGCATCTATGAAATGGCGTTCGCTCGAGGAGTCCAATCCCGGCATCGACACCCGCACTCTGCGTGAGCAGCTTGCAGAGCGCAAGGAGCTCATTGCGAAGTATGTGCCGCCGGATACCCAGGCAGTACATGCGCGCGCCATTGCGGAGTTGCAACGGCAAAGAATCTTAGATCGCGTTCTTCCTGCGGGCGCGAAGCATCCTCCCTTTGAGTTGACAGATCACAATGGGAATGCCGTTTCTCCGAGTGAAGCTCTGGAGCGCGGACGCCTGGTAATTTGTTTTTTCCGCGGGCGCTGGTGCCCATTTTGCGTCGGACAGTTGGAAGCAATGAACCGAATCGTCCCTGAAATCAAAAAGGCAGCGGCCACGCTGATGGCAATTTCTCCGCAAACTGTGCAGCAGTCATTTTTCATGGCCGACCAGCATAAACTGCGCTTTCCCCTGCTGAGCGATCGGGGAAACCAAGTTGCGCAGCGGTTCGGCCTTGTGTACCGAGTCCCGGAATATCAGCAGGAGGTTTACCGCCACGCGTTCATCAATCTGCCGTTCGCCAATGGAGATGAAAGCTGGGAGTTGCCCATACCGGCGACGTTCGTCGTGGATCGAGACGAGACCATCCTCTATGCTGCCGCTGACCCCGATTACACCACGCGGCCCGAGCCAACGAAAATTCTGGAACGACTCGCCGATTAACTGCACTGCCGAAGCGCTGTTTAGCAGGATGCAGAAAAACTCGCGAAAGCCTGCTGCACCGTGGTAGAGCGGTGCTTTAGCGCCGCGTAAGTCGCGCAAAAATCAGTGAGGGCTTTAGCCCCTGAGGCGGCGAATCGCCTCCATCCAGACTTTTTCCGCAGCTATTAGGGCATCCCACGCACCTCTTACGCGGGGCCTTTGTATCAAGTGCCCGGCCGGCCCTGCTTTCATTACAATAGAGGCATGGCGGATAGAGGCATGGCGGATCCACTCATCATTGCTGGGCGGGAGTTTCGTTCGCGGCTCATTGTTGGCACGGGAAAGTACAAATCATTTCAGGAGACTGCGCGGGCTTTAGAGGCCAGCGACGCTGAAATGGTGACCGTGGCTGTGCGGCGCGTCAATCTGGATCGCAGTAAGGAGTCGCTGCTCGATTACATCGATCCGAAGAGATATTTCCTGCTGCCGAATACCGCCGGGTGCTACACCGCCGATGAAGCGATTCGTGCGGCGCGTTTGGGGAGAGAAGTAGGGCTGTCGGACTGGGTGAAGCTTGAGGTTATCGGCGATCAAGCGACGCTTTATCCTGATATTCAGGCAACGCTCGAAGCGACCCGGATCCTGGTGAAGGAAGGGTTTACAGTTTTGCCTTACACGTCAGATGACGTGGTGTTTGCAAAACGACTTCTTGATGCAGGGGCAAGTGCGGTGATGCCTCTAGGTGCTCCAATCGGCAGCGGGCTGGGCATTCAGAACGCTGCAAATATCCGCATCTTGCGGGAGGTGATCACGGGAGTGCCGTTGATCTTGGATGCAGGAGTTGGGACGGCGTCGGATGCGACCATCGCGATGGAACTCGGCGCAGACGCCGTGCTGATGAATACAGGAATTGCGGGCGCGGAGGACCCGGTACTGATGGCGGAAGCGATGAAGCATGCAGTTATTGCCGGGAGACAGGCTCATTTAGCGGGACGCATGCAGAGGAAACTCTATGCGACCGCGAGTTCTCCATTAGAAGGCGCGATGCGATAACTTCGATACCACAGAAGGTCACAGAGGAGCAAAATTTATCCTAAACTCCTCTGCGGCCACAGTGGTCAAAAGGCTCACAACATCTTTACGCTTTCCACGTGGATGGAATCGCCGCTGACATGCCCGGTCACGGCGACATGATGGCCTTCGTGTCCTTTGAGGGCGTCAGGATTTTCGACGCTGTAAACTCTCTGGTCGGCATCGCTCACCACCACCGGTTTTTCACCAGCGGCGATGCACTTCTTGGTGCAGGCTTCTGCGCCAGCGTTGGCACCCTTGGCCCCGCATTTGGAATCGCTGACCCAGCCGTTCACAGTTTCAGATTTCGCAGCTTCGTCTGCAAAGACGACAGCCACGTAGAGGAATGTTATCGAGAGGATAAGACAGAACAGCAGCAGTTTCTTCATCGGCACTCCTTGGTGTTTTTAGCGGCCGAAGCCGCAGGTTCCCGGGAACTGCATTAATGCTGCGCTTCCGCTGCAAGCGCTCCGGACTTCCTACTCATCTATGGAGTTGGCAATGCATTGGCAGGTTACAGGACATTTGCCAACCGAAATTGGGGGAACTATATCACAGCCGTGTCATCAGGCGTAAGTGCGGCAACGCTCTGGGTGTTCTGTTCGTGGGCGGCATAATGGCTCTTTTATTTCCTAGAAGAAAGCGAGAAACTGCAAGGCAGATTACAATAGTATTCAAACCCTTATGCGATGGGGAGAGTCGCGTTGTTGGTCCACTTCGAACCGAAGACTAAATCTGTGCGGCGAGCTTTTGTTTTCCTGACATCTACCGCCGTTTTGCTGATCCCTTCCCTGATCGGAGCCGAGGTTCTGGATGTCCACGCTCTGGCGCGGGCTGTGGATGAGCACTACAACCGATTACGCACGCTGCAGGCCGAGTTTACCGAAATTTATCGCGGATCGGGCATAGAGCGGACAGAATCTGGCACGCTTTGGTTAAAAAAACCGGGCAAGATGCGTTGGGAATATCGTTCCCCAAGAGAGAAGCTGTTTTTGAGCGACGGCAAGGACGCCTGGTTCTATCTCCCGGGTGATCGCCAGGTTCGCAAGACTCCGGTGCGGAAACTAGATGACCTGCGGTCGCCGCTGGGGTTTTTATTGGGTAAGACGCGCCTGGAAAAGGAACTGCACGGCTTATCCGCCGCCCCAGATGTGGCTCCCTTGAATGAGGGCGACATGGTACTGCGAGGCGTACCGAAAACAATGGCGGACCGGATCAACCAGGTCCTGCTCGAGATTACTCCGGCTGACCAGATTGCCAGGATCGCCATCGAAGAGGTAGACGGCTCAATTACCGAATACCGCTTTATCAACCAGAAGGAAAACGTGGAGGTGGCGGATCAACGCTTCCGCTTTGTGCCTCCACCGGGCACGGAAATGGTCGAGGGAGATTTTGGACAGTAGTGAAACTCCCTTTGTTTGTGCTATTTGCAATTGTTTCTGAATTTGTGACATTCGGTTACTAGGGATATGCGAAGCCAGCCTTCGGTGTCATTAGATTAACAGTGAGTTCATGTTTTGAATGCTAGACTTGGGTGGGCAGTGGAGTAGACGGTTTCATGGCTGAGTTTTTAGTCAAGCTGGCTGACGAACGCGGTCGCCTGGCACAGCAGGTTGAGCAGGGGTATTCGGAATCGGAGGTGCGCGAGCGCTTCGTGCAGCAGGGTTATCTTGTTTATTGGGTGAAACCCCGCGGGCTGTTTGTTGGCGGGAAGCTGCAGATTCGCGGGCGCAAAGTCAAGCAGAGCCAGTTTGTCATCTTCAACCAGCAGTTCCTGACCTTGACCAAAGCGGGGCTGCCGATCCTGAATTCGCTCGATCTGCTCATCCGAAAACAAAAAGACAGGAATCTGCAGAGCCTTTTGCAAAATATTCGCGAACGGGTGAAGGGCGGAGAGTCGCTTTCAGATGCTTTCGCGGCCCAGCACGTTTTCCCCAAGATTTACACCACCACGCTGCTGGCGGGCGAAAAGAGTGGCAACATGGAAGAGGTGCTCGGTCGCTATATCGCCTTCCAGCGGCTGGCGTTAACGTTCAAGAAGAAGCTGGCGGTTTCGCTGGTCTATCCCGCGCTGCTGGTGACGGTAGTGCTATGCATGCTGATGTTTTTGATCACTTACGTAGTGCCCCAGTTTGCGAAGCTCTTTGAGAATCTTAATGCGCAGTTGCCCGCCATCACGGTAGTTATGCTGGCAGTGGGCACCAACGCCCAGCGTTATGCGCCATTTGTAGCCGTGGGGTTGGTGTTGCTGTTTCTGTTTGTATGGCGCTGGAAGAACACTGATAAGGGCGCTGAACGAATTGACGGAGCGGTGTTGAAGCTGCCTTTACTGGGAGGTATCTGGCTGAAGTATCAGGTGGCAAATTTTTCGCGCATGCTTTCCACTCTGCTGACGGGCGGTTTGCCCCTTGTGCCGTCGCTCGAAACCGCTGGGGCATCTATGGGCAGCCGGCAAATCCTGAACAGTATTGCGATAGCGGCCGGCCGGGTACGCGAGGGGCAGACACTTTCGAAAAGTTTAGAAGAACGCAAGATTTTCCCTGATCTGTCTGTGGAGATGATTGAGGTTGGCGAATCCACGGGAGCTTTGCCCGCGATGCTGAATTCGGTGGCGGAATTTTACGAAGAGGATGTGCAGACCGCTCTGGGAGCGGCGATGGCGCTGATTGAGCCTGTGATCCTGATCGTGATGGCGGTGGTGGTCGGCGGAATACTCATTTCGCTATATCTGCCGATCTTTACGTTGGGATCGAACATTCATTAAGGGACCGGGCTAGGTAGATGGAACTGCCAAGGACGACGGCGGAAAACAAAGCGGCGCTCGCAAACAGCGGCAATGGAGGCCGACCGGCGCCACAGGCTCGGACTGATGATTTCGAGAAAGCCCAGGACATCGCGCGCCGCTATCGCTGCGAGTTCATAGATTTGCATAATTTTCAGCTCCATCATGATCTGTTCAAGAAAATTCCGGTGGACCTGATGTTCCGCTACAACTTCGTGCCGCTGGATGAAACGCAAGACGGGCGCCTGGCGATCGCCATTGCGGATCCCAGCCAGTTGATGATGATCGACGAGATCAGCTTGCTGTTGGGCAAGCGCATCGTCACCAAGGTTTCAACGCTGGGGCAGATCAGCGAGATTCTTAAGAAGACGGAACAGTCTAAGCGTGTTCTGGAAGCGGCCAGTGAAGGCTTCACGCTGGACGTAATCCGGGAAGACGAATTAGCCGGCGACGAGACAATTTCCATTGACCGGCTGACGGCTCAAGGTGACATGAGCCCGATCATTCGCCTGGTGGACACAACAATTTTCACCGCGCTTCAACGCCGGGCAAGCGACATTCATATCGAAACGCAAGATGACTCAGTGTGCATCAAGTTCCGCATTGACGGCGTGCTCACGCAGGCCATGCCGCCCATTGCCAAAGAGCACCACACCACAATCATTTCGCGTATCAAGGTGATGAGCGAGCTGGATATCTCCGAGCGGCGTGTGCCGCAGGATGGCCGTTTTCGCGTGAAATACGGGCAGCCGGAGCGGCCCATCGACTTCCGCGTCTCCATCATGCCTTCCATTCACGGTGAAGATGCCGTGCTGCGAGTGCTCGACAAAGAGTCGATGAGCGAGAAGTTTCACAAGCTCACGCTGGACGTTGTCGGCTTTGACGAAGACGATCTACGCAAGTTTCGCCGCTATATATCTGAGCCTTACGGGATGGTGCTGGTCACGGGTCCGACCGGAAGCGGCAAAACCACGACGCTGTATGCCGCGGTCAACGAAATCAAGACTGATGAAGACAAGATCATCACTATTGAGGATCCCGTCGAGTACCAGATTCGGGGTATCACGCAGATTCCGGTGAACGAGAAAAAGGGGCTGACGTTCGCTCGTGGATTGCGCTCGATTCTGCGACACGATCCGGACAAGATCATGGTCGGCGAAATCCGCGACACCGAGACGGCCCAGATTGCGATTCAGTCTGCGCTCACTGGCCACCTGGTTTTTACTACGGTCCACGCGAACAATGTGGTCGACGTGATCGGCCGCTTCTTGAATATGGGTGTGGAACCGTACAATTTTGTCTCGGCGCTGAACTGTATTCTGGCGCAGCGGCTGGTGCGGCTGATCTGTAATTCCTGCCGCACGGTGGTACATTACCCGCCGGACGTGCTTGAGGCCAGCGGTCTTGATCCCGAGCAGTGGTCGAAGGTGCCGTTCTACGAAGGCCAAGGGTGTATTGAGTGCGCCGGTACGGGGTTTCGAGGGCGCTCTGCGATCCATGAATTGCTGGATTTGAGTGACCGCATTCGCGAGATGATTTTGGCTAAGAAGCCGACGTCGGAAATCCGGCGTGCAGCGCGCGAAGAGGGCATGCGGTTCCTGCGTGAGTCGGCGCTGGACAAAGTCCGGCTGGGATTGACTACTCTGAAGGAGATCAATAAGGTCACGTTTATCGAGAGCATGCGCTAGCCATAGGAATTAGGCTCGAATCGCTCCGAGGATAGCGTCCTTTTGTCATCGCGGTCAGTGCCCTTCCAGCTATTGCAATTCATTTATCCTAAGGTTTTACTTATAGATTAAGCGCACACGATGAATCATGGCTTCAATTCAGGATCGAGGCCGAAACTGGCTTGCGAGATTGCTGCAGACCGCGTGCTCGCGGGGCGGCTTTCGGAAAACGGCCACACGGTCGAGGTGTGCGCAACCGAGGAACTGGCTTCTGGCAGCGTGGTTCCGGATCTGCTGGAAGCGAACTTGCGGCAGAAAGAAGCCGTTTATCAAGCCGTCCGCGAAGCGCTTGAGAGTGTGGGCGGGCGATCCCGCGACGTGGTTGCGGTGCTGCCCGACGCGGCTGTGCGTGTAGTGTTGCTCGATTTCGATACTCTGCCAGACAACCGCGACGAAGCAGAGAGTGTGGTGCGCTTTCGGCTAAAGAAGTCGCTGCCCTTTGATACGGACAAAGCGAAGGTCTCGTATCACGCACAACCGTCGCGTACCGGCGTGCGGGTGATTGCAGCGGTCGCGCTCAGCAGCGTGGTCGAGGATTACGAGGCAGTATTTCGTGAGGCGGGCTATAACCCGGGGGTAGTGATGCCTTCCATGCTGGCGGCGCTGGGCGCAGCCGATGCTGGCCGTCCCACATTGGTCATCAAAGTAGATGCGCGCACGACAAGCATTGCCATTCTTGACCAGCAGCAGCTTTTGCTGTTCCGCACCCTGGAAAACACGCGTGGAACAAACATTACAGGCGAGCAATTGGCTGAGGAAGTCTATCCTTCCGTTGTATTCTTCCAGGACACGTATCATTTGAACATCGAGCAGATTTTCGTCGCCGGGCTGCCTGAAGCGGGCGGCGCTGCCCCCGCCCTCACGGCGCAAACCGGAGCCGAGGTTCGGGAGTTGGTGGGTGCTTCGCAGTTGGGCGCCGGCGCGGACACGATTCCAAAGTGGAGAATGGCGGGCGTAGTAGGCGCCTTGGTCTCATAGCGATGCATATTGATATCAATCTCGCCACTCATCCCTACCAGGATGCGCGCCGGTTCTGGAGACAATGGGGTTTGGGCCTGTCGGCGCTTGCCATCCTGACGCTGCTGCTGGCGTACACCACCGTGTCGGGATTTGTCAGTGCCCGCAGCGACCACAATCTAATTAAGCAGCGCGAACAACAGATTGCCGAGCGCGACAGGGAGCGGACTAACGCAGAACGGCTGTTGAACCTGCCGGAGAACCGAAGTATTCGCGACCGCTCACAGTTCGTAAATGAGTTGTTTCAACGCAAGCTCTGGAACTGGTGCGCCGCATGGAGAGCTCTCAACGTTTCCAACAAACGTTAATCGAGCAATGGCGGAATCAACAATCGCAAGCCGCCGGGGATGCCGTCCAGTTTGACATTACTGCCTTGTATGTTCCGGAACCAGGCACCAAGGCCGAGACCAAGCGGAGTACACCGTAATGGCGGAAGTTCAGGAAACCCGGCGGAAGCTGCAAATCGCCACCGCGACTCTGGTTGTCTTGAACGTGGCCCTGGCGGCGGTGTTCTTTTCCCCTATTGTGGGCTCGCAACGTTCGCGGAAGGAAGAACTCAACCGGCTGTGGAAAGAGCAGCAGCAAAAAACGCGCGAGGTCGAGCCGCTGCGCAATATCGGCGACAAAATAACCACCGCGCGCCAGCAGATCGACAATTTTTATAAGACCAGGCTGCCGGGGCAGGACTCAGCGATCTCCGAAGCGCTGGCCAACTTGTCGAAGCAGAGTGGAGTTAAGATTGGCGAGGTCAAATATAGGGCTAAAGATCCGGAGCCGGTCGGACTACGTCCGGTGGAGATCGAGGCGGATTTTTCCGGGGATTACTTGCAGCTTGTACGCTTTATCAATTCGCTGGAACGTGCCCCCCTATTCTTTATCATCAATAGCATCGAGTTGGGTGGAGAACAAGCCGGAGTGGTGAGACTGCAGCTGAAGCTGCAAACTTATCTGAGGGCGAGCGCCTGAATGCAGATGGGAGCGGAAAACCGGACCAAGACAATCGCGGCACTTATCCTGACTGCGCTGGCTGCGGTGCTGGTGGTGGTTCGCTTTTTCCCGGGATCTACGCCCGCGGCGGCGCCGCCAACAACATCTCCGGCGACAGCGTCACGACAGCCGGCTCGGCGAGTTGTTGAAACCTCCGGAAAGACGAATTCTGCCAGTCGTTCCCTCGATCCGACGCTACGCTATGACTGGTTGAGGGCTAGCGAAGATACCAAATACGAAGGGACAGGGCGGAACATCTTCCGTGACGTGGTGGAAATCCCTAAGCCGGAAAAAAATGGCACAACTGACCATGCTCAAAATATCCCTCCACCTGTTCCGCAGGGGCCTCCACCTCCGCCACCGATTACGCTGAAGTTTTTTGGGTTTGCGAATAAGCCTGGTGAGCCGAAGAGAGTCTTCTTGTCGCAAGGCGATGACGTGTTTATTGCGGCCGAGGGCGACATTGTCGACCGCCGCTACAAAGTTCTGCGCATCTCGCCGATGGCAGTTGAAGTGGAAGATGTGCTGAATAATAATCGGCAAAGTATTCCACTCACCCAGGGATAGAAACCCCTCTTCCCGCATGCATTCGAGAATTCCATCCCGGATGAAGCGCAGCAATGAGCAGGGATACATTCTGCTCATGCTGATGTTGTTCATAACCGTGCTCGCCATTGCAGCCGCCGCGGTTGCGCCTAGCATCACATTCCAGATCCAACGGGATCGGGAAGAAGAGCTGATTCATCGCGGTGTGCAGTATTCCCGCGCGGTCCGCCGCTACGTAAAGAAGTTCGGGCGCTACCCAATGCGGGTCGAAGAGCTGGAAAACACGAACAACATGCGCTTTCTCCGGAAGCGCTATAAAGATCCGGTAACCGGACAAGACTTCAAGGTTCTTCACCTGGGAGAAGTGCAGCTTGCGTTCGGAGGCGGGATTGCCGGTGCGACTCCGGTGAATGGAGTGAATGCTGTTCCAGGGGTGCCGACATTGGGTGGAGCCGCTCAGGTACTTGGGGCGCAAGCGCAATCCTCCCCTGCCAGCGGTATCACAAATGTCTCCCAAGGAACCGCAAGCACCTCGGACCAGAATCAGAACGCCGCCGCGCAGAATCCGCAGAGCGGTGATGGCAACACGCAGCAGCCAGATTCCGGCTCACAGGCGCAGGGAAGCTCGGGCAACGCGAACACCACGCCACAAACATACGGCGGAGGGCCGATCGTCGGAGTGGTTAGCACGAGCAAGAAAGAAACTATTCGCGTTTTCAACAAGAAGAATCACTACAATCAGTGGCAGTTTATTTATGATCCCAACAGCGACCGTGGAGGTCTGCTGAACACGCCGGCGCAACCGCCGTTGCAAGGGGTAGCGCCTCAGGTTGGACAGACGGGCCAACCGGGTCAGCCAACTACCTCCGGGCCGGGAATACAGCTAGGAACTTCGCCTCAGAATCCGGCGCCTCAGCCTGTGCAGCCGCAGCAGCCGCAACCGCAACAGCCGCCCGAGCAGTAACACTCCGCAAACGATTTGGAATTCTGGAAACTTGCTTATGGCTGCGGATGAGGAGGCAATGCCTTCGACCGATCAATCACCCATTGCGGGAATACTGGCGCATTCTGCGGCGGCTGGCCACGTGTAATGGCCCAGTGATCAAGCCATCCGGTTCCCTCTTCTCCGATGTAATCATCGGGCAAGCCGTAAGCCTGATCGCTTAAGGCTTCTTCGAGGGTGATGAATCGGTATCCACGTTTGCGAATCACCTCCAGCAATTCGCCAATGTGGTCGGCTTCGAGCCAATTGGCGTGCAAGAGCAGAATCTGCTTCAGTTCGTAGCCTATGAGATCTTTGGATTGTTTCTCGGAATACGCGAGGACGTCGTTAGTGTATGAGAGATAGGAACTTACCAACTGCTGCTGCAATGCGCTGTCTCCGCGCCTGCGAGCATCGTCGTAGACGCCAGCGTACATCCAATCCCAAGCGTCCAAGGTCACTGGGGCAATGCGGTAGCCACGATCTACTAGAAATGCTTCCGCTTCGCGCCGGGTTTGCAGATCGCGTCCGGTATCGAGATACGGATGCCGGAAATATCTCAGCTTCAGATTGTGCTGCGTGAGAAGCATTCGAGTTACAGTTTCTCCCTGGATAACGTCTTCTTCCCAGGCCTTCAATCCCACCCGGTTGAGTGAGGCGTGGCTGAAGGTGTGGTTCCCCAGCTCGAAACCAGAGTCGAGCCACACGTTGAGAGCTTTTATTCGTTCATCTACCTCTCCAGTCTTGTACAGCTTCTTTTCATTCACAAAACCGACGGCTGGGATTTTTTGTTCTCGGAGCGGCGTGAGCAGCTTTGCCGTCATCTGGTTGATTTCGGCTGCGGACATCCAATTTGCCGCCCCGGCAGGCAGATCGTCTATGGTGATGGCGATCTGGCGATCGGCAGCAACGCAAGGCAAACATGCAGCGGCAAGAATGCATACAAGCGAAATTGCGTACAGCCGTGTACGCGGCTTCATGGAGGTTCCTCCCCAGGTGATGAAAAATTGAAGAATGGACCAGGAAATAACCAGTTCTCAGGTTCCGCTTGTCAGTTTTCAATAAGAAAGGTGGGAGGATAGCAGAAAAGGCCTCATCGTTGCGATGAGGCCTTATGAAATCGAGTCTCTAGACGCTGAAAGATGATCCGCATCCGCAAGTGCTCTTGACGTTTGGATTTTCGAATTTGAACCCTGCGCCCTCCAGAGTTTCGACGTAATCGACGACGCAGCCGTTCAGGTACATGACTGAGGTGGCGTCCACGTATACCTTCAGGCCGTCCATGTCGAAAACCTTATCCATCAATCCGGAGGCGTTCTCAAACTGCATGGAGTATGAAAAACCCGAGCAACCGCCTCCCACGACACCCACCCGCAGGCCAGCAGGAGCCGGATTCTGTTGCGCCATGATCTGCTTTACTTTGGCTATAGCGTTTGGCGTAAGCGAGACCGGCGCTGTCTTCTTCTCTTGAGGCTTTACTTCGGGAGTTGTTGTCGTGGCCATTTCTATCTCCTTCAAGTACCAACTAATTATAACAAAACCTTATTCAGGGAGCAGTGTTTAAAGAGACCCCCTGCAGTGCTCATTCTTAGATGAGCATGCCCTAGTCCCGGTCGCATCCAACAAACTCCGCCCCGACTTGCCTGGCGGGGCTATAATCTGCGTGGGGCCATTACCCGAAGCCGTCTGGGGGTCGCGCCTCTGCGGCCCGATTCCTCGGGAGCGGCCCGACATCAGTACCGAGGTGGCCTATGCCTCCCTATCTCACGTGGCTGCTGATTGGCTGGGGCGTCCTGACCGGTATCCTCATCATTCTCCTGATTTACCGTGGCACCCTCACCATGCAGGAAGACGATCAGCTTTTCCTGGATGAGTCTGCCTCCCAAATGGCCGCGGAGCAGAGAGAGCTCATGGCCAAGGTGAACAAGATCAACCCGCTGGTGAAAGTCTTGGGCGCTACATCGGGCCTTGTGTTTCTGGTGATTGCCGGCTTGTTCATCTACACTGGCTTGAACCAGGTGCAGTGAGGATGCGGGCGTTAACGGGCGCGCAAGCCTCTCAGAACCTGCTTTAGAGATCTTCTTTTTTTTGCGCAGCGTCGTCGCTCCGGCAGGCGCAGCGTGATTTGCTTTCTTTTCTGTTCACTCAAATTCCTGGATCCAGAACCACGGGGGCTTACCATGCGGGCGTTGCGGATTTTCGCGACTATAGTTCTGCTTATCAACGTCTGCGGCGCGTCTTCTCCTGAGGATCGCCAGATCACTGATCCCAAGTCCATCGCGTCTGCCTCGAATCCGGCGGCCCACCCGGTTCCGATCGACGATTTGTATTACACGCGGAACGTTGCAGGAGGCGCGTGGTCGCCGGACGGCAAACAGGTGGTCTTCACAACCGATATGTCAGGCCGGTTAAACCTTTGGAAGGTCAATGCGACCGGAAGCTGGCCAATTCAGCTCACGCAGTCTGACGATCGTCAATTCAACCCGGCATGGTCGCCGGATGGTAAGTGGATCGTCTACCAGCAGGACAAGGGCGGCAACGAACTGTGGGATCTCTATGCCGTCCCCGCTGAGGGCGGCGAAATCGTGAATCTCACGAATACCCCTGAGATTCGCGAAGAGAGTCCCCTTTGGTCACCGGACGGCGCGACGCTGGCTCTAAATTACAAGCCAAAGGAGTCGACTGTCTATGACATCGCTTTGTTAGATTGGGCGACGAGGAAAGTTCGCAAGCTGACGAACGAAACGACAAAGACTTACTCCTGGAGTGCCGTGGCGTGGAGTGCCGATGGCAAGACTCTGTTTGCCAATCGCAGCGAGACCAGTGGTGTGCCGGAGTCGGACGTGTACTCTATCGATGTCGCAACCGGCAAGCTGGAGAATTTGACACCCCACCAGGGAAAAATTCTCTATGCCGCGTCTTCGGCTTCGCCGGACAGCAAGACGCTCCTGATCACTTCCACTCAGAAAAATGGTTTTCAGAATGTTGCGTTGCTCGACGTGGCCAGCAAAAAACTGACATGGGTTACTAACACAAAATGGGAGGCGAGCTCGGCAGATTTCTCGCGCGATGGCAAATCGTTCACTTACACGTTGAACGAAGACGGGCGAATTGATTCTTATCTGGCTGACCGGGCCAGCATGAGAGCGGAGAAGATTGAACTGCCGCCCGGGCTGAACTCGTTCGTTAGCGCGCCAACCGCATTTTCGCCGGATGGAAACCGGCTGCTCATGTCGCATGAGAGCTCAGTGAATCCGGCCGACATTTGGGTTTACGACATCGCGAAGCGCAGCGCGGCCCAGCTCACGTTTTCTGCCATCGCCAGTCTCGAAACTACGCCTCTCCCAGCCGCGCAGATCGTGCATTACAAGAGCTTCGACGGTAAGACGATCAGCGCGCTAACGTGGATCCCGTTTAATCTGAAAAGAGACAGCAGCAATCCTGCCCTGGCATTGCCGCACGGCGGGCCAACCGGCCAGCATGTGGATTACTGGAGCCCGCAAGTCGCTGCGTTCGTTTCGCGCGGCTACATCTGTATTGCTCCCAACGTCCGTGGATCGACCGGCTATGGCACCGAGTTCCAGATGGCAAACTATAAAGATTTGGGCGGGGGTGATTTGCAGGATGAAGTCTATGCTGCCAAGTTCATGGAAGGAACCGGCTACGCTGATCCTAAGAAAATTGGCATTACCGGGGGCTCTTACGGCGGTTACATGACTTTGATGGCAGTCGGCAAAACACCTGATGTTTGGGCGGCGGGGGTTGAGCAGTACGGCATCATCAACTGGTTCACCATGCTGCAGCACGAGGATGCTCAGCTTCAGGAATACGAAAAAAGCCTGCTTGGAGATCCGGAGAAGGATCGAAAAATTTATGAGCAGGATTCACCAATCACATATATACGCAACGTTAAAGCGCCTCTATTGGTCTTGCAGGGGGAAAACGATCCACGCGTTCCCAAAGAAGAGGCAGAGCAGGTGGTGGATTCGCTTAAGAAAGACGGAAAGATTGTTGATGCTCATTACTACCCTAACGAGGGACACGGATTTGCAAAACGTGAGAACCGCATTGATGCCATTCGCCGCAGCGTGGATTGGTTTGATAAATATCTAAAGAACACGCAATAGCAGGAGAGAATGTTTAGGGATTACGAGCCCGGTTCCTCGCCACCAACAGCGATGAGAGTACGCAGATGAAAAATATCAACGCCAGCGAGGACAAACAAAGGACGCACCAGGCCGCCAGAACAAATCCTTCGATGTAGGTGAGATAGAGCGCGAATCCCAGCCCGGCGCCTGACGCGATCAGCAAGAGAATTGGCGTTTCCGCCTTGCTGCGATAAACCGTCGAGAGTGCCAGCAACCCCAGATAGCCAATAATTCCGATCAATGCTACCGGAATCCCAAGCACGGTCGAGTAGGTGCTGCGGTTCACAATATCGCAGTTGAAATTTTCTCCGATGTCACAGTAAGAAGTTCTCGAGCTACCGTAGTGGTGATAGAGAGAAACCGAGGAAACTGCTATGCCGGCAATCGCGAGAAGAGAAATCGCCAGCAGAAGCCGCCGCGAGCAGACGCTCATGGCAACCCGCATCCGGTTTTCTCGCCCAGAGCCTGAAGCGGCTGCGTTCCCTCCCGGCGCTCTCCATCGCCAAATTGCCATGTTGGGAAGTGCTTTACGCCGGCATCGACGCAGAGTTTTGCTTCATCACGCGAGCCTGGGACGCCGCATTCGACGTACGAAATGTATCGAAAAGAACGCCCGAAGATTTCCTTCTGATCGGCGCAATGCGGACACCAATACGCGCCATACATTTTGGCTTGCTTGGCCGATAGGCACTGCGCGAACGCATCCAGCCGGCTGGCGCGCTTGCGGAATCCTAAGTACGCCGCCAAAGCGAACGCCGCCACAACCAGCAAAATGGCGATAATTCTGCGCCAAACCGATGCTTTCGGCTCCTGGCGCAGTTGGGAGCCTTTTTGCTCAGGCATGGAAATATTTCTTATACCACGAAGTTGAGCGCGTGCGTTCCGTCGTAGAGCGTCGGCAGATTGCGAATCAGCCCGACGCGGCCAATCGGCCCCCAGCGCACGTATTCGATGAGACCGTCATCAATCTCGGCCTTCGGAGCGATCATCATAGTGCCACCGGTGAATTTGCTGTTGCTGAACGTCAGAAACAAGCAGGGGCGGCGATCCATGTTTTCTTCTCCATCGACGCGAAGAGGAAACGGGCGTCGGCGAAAACGCACGAGGGACAGAAAAATAGCGAATTGATAACCGAGTTCTCCCCATCCGCTGAATCGCCGTGCGCGCATGGTGGCCACGTCTGCCGAAAATCCCATGCTTAACAAATTGATGTAGTGCCGCACGCCGGTTTTGTGTGTGAGCCGCAGTACGTCACAAGACCGCGAGCGCTGGGCCAGGATTGCTTCGATGGCAAACTCCACGCCTTGATCGCTGAAATCGCGCAGAAACGAATTACCGGTTCCCAATGGCAAGAACGCCAGCGTGGGGCGCCCGGCACTGTGCGCCTCGGGAAATAATCCGTTGACGATTTCGTAGGATGTGCCATCGCCGCCCACAGCTATGAAGTTTCGGCAGCCACGGGCGTATGCGGCGCGAGCCAGGTCAGTAGCTCGCCCGGGAGCGGCGGTTTCGACCGGCTCAACTTCGATGCCGCCTGCACGCAGCCGCTCCAGGGCTGTTCCGACCAGCTTGCCACAGCGCCCGCCACCCGCAGCTGGATTGATCACGGCCAAAAAGCGGTTGCTCACAATTCGATCACGGTGCTCTCGGGGTCGCGGCTCTTGCCGATTTCCTCGGCCAAAATTGCCCGTTTGATCTTCATGGATGCGGTGCGAGGAAAGTCATTATCCCAGATCAAGTATCCGCCAATGCGTTTGAAATCCGGCAACCGCCGGTTGCGTGCGATGATTTCGCTTTTCAGTGATTCAGAGAACTCGTGGCCCGCCTCTAAACGAAGGACAAGAATCAGCGTCTCCCGGCCAAGCATTTTCTGCGGCCAAAGATAGTTCGCGGCAAAAATGCAGTATTCCTTCACGGGCAGTCCATCGAACGCGTTTTCAATATCCTCCGGATAGATATTCTTGCCACCCTCGGTGACAATCATGTTTCTCTTGCGCCCGAAGAGCTGCAAATGCCCGCTGCCGTCAAAGCGGCCCAAGTCACCCGTGAGCAGCCAGCCGTTCACGATCGTCTCGGCCGTAAGCTCCGGGTCGTCGAGATAATGCGACATCACAGTCTTACTGTGAACAGCGACCTCGCCGATTCCCTCGGAATCGGGCTTCAAGATTCTCAATTCAACTCCGGGCAGCGGTTTGCCAACGGTATCCGGGCGAAATGGCTTGAAGTCGTTGAGGGTAAGCGCCGTACCGGTTTCCGTGAGTCCGTATCCATTTGCCACGGGAATCCCGAGGTCGTAAAAGAACTGCAGAGTCGAAGGCTCCATGAACGCTCCGCCGGTGAACAAGGCTCGCAGCTCTCCGCCGAATGCCTTGTGTACTTGCGGAAGCAGCGTGCGGCTCAAACGCAAATCGGGCTTCCATTGTGTGAAGAATTTGTTAATGGCAATCGCGCGGTTCAGGAGAAACCGCTTGGGCGCGGATAGTTCGTCGAACTTGGCCTTGAGACCTCGCTCCAGATTCTTCAGCACCATTGGCACGAGGCTCATATAGGTAATCTTGTAGCGGACAAACGCGTCACGCACATATTCCGGACGCAGCGTACGCAAGTGGACGACGCAAGCCCCGCATACAAACGGACCGATGAAGCCGACCATAAAATCAATGGCGTGATTCGTCGGGAGAATGCTCAGGTACCGCACTCCGGGCCAGAAGGGAAACCATGCCGTCAGCGATTTGCATTGTTCGAGATAGTTTTCGTGGGTAAGAACGCATCCCTTGGGCCGCCCGCCCGTCCCCGATGAATAAACGATGCACGCGACGTCGTTGCGGCCACGTGGGCCAAATACAGGATCACCCTTGCGGCGAAATTCCTCCCAGCGATGCGCCCCCGCCAAGTCCGCTCCCAACGGGGCTTCTGTCACAATAGCAACTGCCTTCAACTCCTTGAATTCGGGCGATTGAATGATGGCGCGCCAAAGGTAGTACTCGACGACTAGAAACTTCGCTTTCGAGTGCTTCAGCAACTGCAGGTGTTCGGCTGCAGTGAGTTTGTAGTCCAGGGGAACCAGCACCCCGCCGCAATAGAAAACCGCATACGCCGAGATCAGCCACTTCGACTGATTGGTCATGATAATCGCAACGCGATCGCCTGGGTTGAACTCCGCATCCTCAAATGCACGCGCCAGCGGCAGTGCTAGATCCTTAAAATCAGAGTAAGTAAGCCGCGTCTTTTCGCGGTCGCGATCGGCTTCGATCAGACAAGTTTCATTCGCCCAGCGATCCAGAGCATCGCGCAGCGCCGCTCCCAGAGAGGAATATTGATCGAGATTCAACATCAAAGAATTATTTGACCACAGAGCGCACAGGCGCGGAGAGAAGCTAGTTAACTAATTCATCGCTTGTCCTAGAATCCTGAAAAAGTCGCGATTTGCATCAGGGGATCGGCTTGCGTATCCATCGATCCGTGTTTCACAGCCGCGATTGAATGCGGCTGGCCAACGTTCGGAAGTCGGACACCCCCTGCAACTCATAATCCGGCAACTCGATATTGAAATGGTGCTCGAGCCGGCTAAGCAGATCGAGCGCCTGCAAGCTGTCGATCTTAAGAGTTTTGAAGAAGTCATCGTCGGGCGTGAGCTTCTGCCTCGGCACTTTGAAATGTGCTGCCGCCAAGTCCAGGATTTGATCAAGTGTGCGATCGGGAGTGGTCATAGATTGCATTTAGTTTAGCGCCTCAACTACGAGTCTGCATCCCTTTGATCAATTTCCTTGAGCAGGTATTCCCTTGTGCGCGCAGGGAGACGACTGGATCGCAGGATTTCCCGCAACAGCCTAATGGGCAATGATCGTCCAAACTCGATCATTCGGACGAGCGGGGTGTTCTCATTACGCAGCAGAGCAATGCGGATATCGCGCCGCAACGACCACTTGGCGTGTGCGCAAACAGATTCTACCAACAGCACAGGCGCATCGGCACGCATGAGAGCGCGGATGACTTCTGCCTCTGTGAGCTGCGAGTTGTCCAGTGCTCCGTGAATGACGCGCGGCTCAGTATCGCACAGCAACTCCGCTCCGATCCGGCCAGAAGCGCGATGGGCAAGCGACAGACGCTCTCCTGAAGAAATGGTTTCCAGGCGGTTCATAAGAGCGTCTTCGGCAGTTCTCTTGATGTCGGCGGCCAATGCCGGAGTAAGCGCGACTTGCATCAGTTCGAATGTGAACAAGTGCCTGAGCATGGAAATCGAAACATGACGCGGCGTATTCGGGTGCTGGACCAGAGCCAGTTTCACTTTGCGGCTCTTCATGGCGCCGGCATTCTTGCTGAGTCTGGCCAGAACTTCGGCCCGCAAATCGGCACGTTTCAACAGAGCGAGAGCGCGATCTTCGCCGAGGCTGGGATCGGCAGCAGCGAGCAGTTCGGGAGACTGGTGTTGAACCTCCGGCAGCGTCGCGGGGTTAGCCTTTTCGGTGTAGCGCTCGAACATATAGTCCACCCGCAGTGCGGAATTATTGTACGTCCTACGCCATTAATGACCATGAGAGCAGCAAGCGCATCTCGCTCTTGCTTCCCCGGCTCATTCGCGTAGTAAAGTTAAGGAGAGCTTCGCCGGAAGGGAAACCATTTGAATTCAGGTATTCGCAATATCGCCATCATCGCCCATGTCGACCACGGCAAAACTACGCTGGTCGATGCCATGCTGAGACAAAGCGGCACATTCCGTGCCAATGAAAATATCATCGAGCGCGTGATGGACTCCAATGAACTCGAGCGCGAGCGTGGGATCACCATCCTGGCCAAGAACACTGCCGTGTTTTACGAAGGGGTAAAGATAAACATTGTCGACACTCCCGGCCACAGCGACTTTGGCGGCGAAGTCGAGCGCGCGTTGAAGATGGTCGATGGAGTAATGCTGCTGGTCGATGCCAGCGAAGGCCCTCTCCCGCAGACTCGCTATGTGCTCGGTAAGGCCCTTGAAGCAGGGCTGCCGCCGATTGTGGTCATCAACAAAATCGACCGCTCGGACGCACGTCCCCAGGCAGTATTGAACGAAGTCTACGATCTATTTATCGATCTCGATGCAAAAGAGGAGCAACTCGATTTCCCTGTTCTTTACACCAATGCGAAAACGGGTACCGCGTCAAAAGATATCAAGGGTGGTGGTAAAGACCTGCAGCCGTTGTTCGATGCCATTCTGAACACTATTCCTGAATCCAAAGGCGATGCTTACGGCCCGCTGCAAATCTTGGTAGCCAATCTCGATTACAGCGATTACCTCGGCCGGCTTGCCATCGCCCGCGTATTCAACGGAACCATGCGCACCGGGGAAGAAGTCGGTATCGCTAAACTTGACGGCTCTATCCAGAAAACAAAAATCACCAAGCTGTTCTCCTTCTCCGGATTGAAGCGGACCGACATCACGGAAACAACACTCGGGGACATCATCGCGGTTGCTGGAGTGGAGGGTATTACGATCGGCGAGACCATCACCGATGCGGAAAATCCCGCTCCGCTTGCTCCGATCACCATCGACGAGCCCACCGTCGCCATGCAGTTCACGGTGAATACATCGCCCTTTGCCGGACGCGACGGCGCATACGTCACATCGCGAAATTTGCGTGAGCGCCTGCAAAAGGAACTGCTCACCAACGTATCTCTCCGCATCGAAGACGCGGAAAGCACCGATGTTTTCAAAGTCATGGGCCGTGGCGAATTGCAACTCTCAATCTTGATCGAGATGATGCGCCGCGAAGGTTACGAGCTGATGGTCGGCAAACCCGAGATTGTAACCAAACGCATCAATGGAAGACTGATGGAGCCGGTTGAGCGCCTCACCGTAGATATTCCGGATGAATTTGTAGGCGTGGTCATGGAGCAACTCGGAGCACGCAAGAGCGAAGTCGTCAACATGCACAATCACGGCTACGGACGCGTGCGCATTGAATTCCGCGTTCCCAGCCGAGGTCTGATCGGCTTGCGCAGCCAATTGCTTACAGACACGCGCGGCACAATCGTGATGAATTCTCTCTTCGACGGCTACACGGAATGGCAAGGCGAAATCCCGCACCGCATCACGGGCGCGCTGATTGCTGACCGTCCCGGAGTGTCAACGGCATATGCACTGTGGAACTTGCAAGAGCGCGGCGAACTGTTCGTCGGTCCAGGTGTCGATGTCTATGAAGGCATGATAATTGGCGAGAATGCCAAAGATACCGACCTCGATGTAAACGTTGTGCGTGAAAAGAAGCTCACCAACATGCGCGCTTCCACCGCCGATGAAGCCATCCGCCTGGTTCCCTTCCGCCAGCTAAACTTAGAGCAGGCAATCGAGTTTATTGCCGACGACGAATTTGTTGAAGTCACGCCCAAATCGCTGCGCCTGAGGAAGAAAGTCTTGCAGGCAAACAAGAGGAAGAGGAGCGCAATGGCCACGGTAGAAGAGGGTTAATTGATGCCGCACAGCAAGCCGGAAAAGATCCCGACCCATTCCATAAGAATGTTTCTCGTCCCTTGCAGTTGCGGCGTCAGCTTCGTTGTTTGCGAAAATTACGACCGCCAGGGCACGGCTTGGACTCGCTATTTGAAGTGCCCTAACTGTGGCAAGCGCCACGATCCCAAGAACCGGCTCTTACAGCTTGGCTATGATCGCCGGGGCTATTGGCAAGTAGATGAGTGTTAGCGGTGCAGCAAATGTCTACTCCTGGCCAGCTTCGTCCCTCCGCTGGAATTTCTTCCCTTGATTAACAAATTTGCTATACTTCCCCCGCGTTTGACTGTTCGCCAACTCCGGCTGTTAAGACGGCCAATCCGCCTTTGCTTGCGCCGAAGTCAGCAAACTCAGATAGCTCAATCAGAGGCAATTCGCTTGAAGAATATCTTTGTTGGGAATCTCGACTTCAATACGTCGGAAGAGGAGCTGCGCCAGCTTTTCGAACCGTATGGACAAGTGGACCGCGTAAGTATTCTGACGGATCGTGAAACCGGCCGCTCCCGCGGCTTCGGCTTTGTAGAAATGTCCAGCTCCGAAGACGGAGAAAAGGCCATCGCTGCTCTTAATGGCAGTCAGGTAGGAGGCCGCACACTGAACGTCAACGAAGCACGCCCCAAAGCAGAACGGGCAGGCAGCGGTGGTGGCAGAGACCGGGGTGGGCGCGGCGGCGGCGGTGGGCGCAACCGCTGGTAAGCGGCGATTTGCATTTCTTTAACCTGCTCACAAGAAATCCCTGTGTCTATTTATGCCGGCCTGCGTGCGCCAATTGCTGCCCTCATCTCCTGCATGTAAACTACAGATATCGCGCCCGTAGCTCAGCTGGATAGAGCGATTGCCTCCGGAGACTTGCCGCACGCAAAGTCAGCGATTTACACCCGTCGCTGTGAATTGCGACCGAGTACCACAAGTGCCGCGCTATACAGGGCTTGCCGCCGTTGGCGTAGCACTCCGTCGTACTCCGTAGGGTTTCGTGGTAGGCACAAAATTGGGCACAGTGACCCATGCATGGAGCCGGCCTGTACCGAAAGCAAGTGGCGCCAAGCTTTTGCTCCTACAGCGGGAGCGCTCCAAGCGTTCATGGAAGCGCATCCGAGAGCGCCGGAAGGCCGAACTGCTGAAACGGAAAGTCAGCCCAGGGATCTTATGAGCGGAAGCGCCAGAAGGCCGGATGATGAAAACAGCGAATCCGCATGCGCGATTCCCGCACATCAATAAACTGCATCCAGCAAATCCCCAAGCAAAAGCGCGATCCAAGCCAGTAGCCCGACGGGGATGAGCAGCAGAAGGTAGTTGCGTAATTTGCGTAATTGGCGTCTCACGTAGCTGCGGTGCCTCATTCGATATAACGCTCCGATGGGACACACGATACTGCCGAAAGGTGAGCCGCTGGAATGGCCCGATGGTGGCTGAAAAGCGCTTCACTTCTGCCCGTGAACAGTTCATCGTGAGTCGGTCTGTTCCCCGAAACGCCCGAGTGCAAAGGCTTTCAGCCACTGACGGGCCATTTACCCGCCTGGCTTCTCGCAGTACCCTTCTGCCCTCCCCTGGAGCTGCTCGGGCCGTGGGCGCTCCGAACTCACACCGACTCGGGGCGCTCATTGCTTACCTCGGTCGAGCCTATGCAGAAAAGCTCGCATATGGATTGGCTGCTGTTCGGCTCGCTTACTTGCCTGGCGATCTCCATCCTCGGGTTTGCCTACATTCTGTGGCAGACGTACATCACTGTTTCAAGATAGTTATTGGCCTGAAACCTTAAGGGCACTGCCGATCTTTGCGATTTGTACTTGCCTGCGCTGTGCCTTCCCATAGTCCAACCACGGAAGAACTCCTGAAACATGCCGAAGACTTGATGCGCCAAGATTGGGCATATCTGAAGGATTTCAACGCGGCCCTAGACCAACTTCAGAAAAAGCAGGAAAAGTTCCAGGCCGAACATCCCTCTTTCGGGTCTCGCTATTCATAGCTAATCCGCACGCGATTGCACCGAAAACGGGCGTTGACAGATGCTTTCGCGAGCCTAGCATGAAGGGGCGTGCGGCGTGCGGCACATGACTGTATCACCAGAGAAGGGTCCAGTGGTGCTCGTCTACGGTTGTAGTGAGTGCAACTGGATATATCGCGCTCTAACTCTGGAAGAGGCATGCCAACTATCTTTGATGGCTCAATTCACTTTTGAGCAGCATGTCTGCTCGAAATACGACGCCTCGGCCTAAGCAACGCAGCCGCGATGA
>WNGE01006303.1_pt1 | contig 24049 bp, 16 predicted proteins | sample 5400651 | NCBI WGS metagenome assembly WNGE01 (sample SAMN13153370, study PRJNA577476) | soil metagenome | isolation source: 60 cm soil or saprolite under grassland replicate 2 | place: USA:California | collected 2016-06-15
GACGGTTGGCCGCCGCCGGCCGGCGGTCAGCGCTCGGAGATGACCCCGAAGGCCTCGAAAACGGCCGCGGACTCTCCAGCGAAGGCTTTCCGTTCGGCCTCCGTGGCCAGGTGCAGGTCCCACCCCCGCTCGCCGGGCGATCCGATCCGGAACCGCATCCATCGTCCCAGCTTGTCACCGACCACCCGGTACGACGCGTTTCCGTCCCAGTAGTCCTGTCGAACGTCCAGGAGGACCGCCCCCTCCCTGACCAGGGTGAACGCCGTGTGGGGGCAGGCAAAGGCCGAACTGCCGTCCTCGTTGGCGCTTACCGGCCAGGTGACCTCCTCGACCACGTAGGCCACCCCGCCCACCTCGTGGCGGACCCGATCCCCTGCCGCCGCGACGATGGCCCGAGCAAACTCGCTCAGCGGGTCGGACCCGCCGGATGCTCCCTCGAGCGCCTGCTCCGGTTCCACGAACGCATCTACCCCGCGGGGGCTTCGGCTTCGGACCGCTCTCGAAGGGCCTCCAGGGCTCCCGGCCGGAGCAGGTTGTCCGGGTCGGACATGACGGTCTCGTAGGACTGCTCCATGATCGCGATGATCTCCCGGGCCCGCTCCAGCGTCTCCGGCTGGTACAGGTTGCCCTGCAGGATCCGGACCACCTTCTCCCGGAACCGCCGCTTGACCGCGTACGTGGTGAACAGGTTCCGCAGCTTGTAGAACAGGCTGATCAGGTCGTACCAGGCCTCCACGCCGCTGCCGACGCTGTCCTCGTACTCCTTGAACGCGACCTCCTCGTCCTTCTCGCCGCGAAGGATGGCGTCGATGGCCTCGTACGCGTACAGCGACGAATACGCAGCGATGTCGACGCCGGTGGAGAACACGGGGTCGACGAACCGTACGGCGTCCCCGATCAGGAGCCACCCCGGCCCGGTGAGCTGATCGATCACGTAGGAGTAGTCGGCCTCGATCCACCACGGACGGATCCTCTCGGCGTCCCGCATCACGTGGGTGAGCGAGCGGTTCATCTTCATGAGCGAGCCGAAGAACTCCTCCCCGCTCTTCCCCGACTTCTGGAAGTCCTTCTTGTCGGTGACCACGCCGACGGAGGTGATCCCGTTTCGCATGGGGATCTGCCATGCCCACGACCGTTCGAGGTCGAGGAAGTGCAGGAACAGGAACCCCTCGAATCCCGGGGGGTTCGGCTCCACGCCCCGGAACCAGGAGTAGATGGCGAACTGGTTGAACACCGGATCCTTCTTCTTCAGCTTGAGCTGGTTGGCGATCATGCACCTGCGTCCCGAGGCGTCCACGACCACGGGCGCGAAGATGTCCTGCTCCCAATCCCCGGTCACCCTGGTCCGCACGCCCACCGCTCGATCCCCGTCGAACAGGACCCGATGGACGTTCACTCCTTGAAGGACCTTGGCCCCCTTCTCATGGGCGTGCCGGAGCAGGAGGGTGTCGAACACGTCCCGCTCGACGTTGTACGTGAACAGCTGGGGGGCGCCCGGTGGCGGGAACTCGCCCAGCCGGAGCGAGACGAATTTGCCCGCCGGCGCCCTGGGGGCCGTCCAGCACGCTCCCGGTTTGTGCACGAAGCCGGCGTCCTCGATCTTCTCCAGGAACCCGATCTGCTTGAAGATGGGGTTGGTCGACGGGGTGATGGACTCGCCGACGTGGTCCCTGGGGTGGATGTCCTTCTCGACGATCAGCGACCGATAGCCATTCATCCCGAGCAGGCAGCCAAGGGTTGCCCCAGCCGGCCCTCCTCCGATGATGACCACGTCGTAATCCCTGCGTGGCTCGGACACGAGACCCCCAACTCGGTGTGGAAGAAGAGGCAAGAAGTGTGGCAAAAGGGACGGGGGACAGTCAACCAGGGGGGCTGTGCGCCGGGTCACAGCTCTGGGGTGACCGCACGCACCCGTCCGCTGTGCGCCCCGGCACTCGGAAGGCATGAGATGGATCACGCGGATAGCCCTTGCCACGGACTGGCTCAACCGGCAAGAATTTGGCCGATTTGTCCACGGATGAATCCATCCCGATCCGAGAGAAGGAGGGTTTGCATGGCGATGCGTGAGAAGACGGCTCGCCGGAGTGGCGGCATCACGTTCCACCATCCCGGAGCGTTCTGGTTCGGCATCTCAGCTGCCACCGTGGGGACGCTGCTGACCCTGCCGGAGTACTGGGCGGCACGGCACACCTGCAAGATGGTCCCGGTCACCGTGCCGGGGTCCCCCCTGGTCAAGCAGTGCTACGTGCTGGCCGGGAAGGGCGTCGACGGGGCGATGGCGTTCGGCATGGCCCTGATGCTCATCGGCATCGCTGCCACCTTCTACGGCCTGTTCCCTCGGCTGTCCGAGGTCAGCAAGGGGTACATCTCCCGGATCCGGGTCCGGGCCATGGACGACGCCCCCCTCAAGCCGGCCCACGTCGCCCTGCTGCTCGTGATGGCGGTGGCGGTGACCATCGACATCATGAAGCCCACCCAGCTGTCCTTCGTGGTGCCGGGCATGGCCAAGGAGTACGGCCTGAAGACGCCGGCGAACGTCCTCGCCTCGGGTCCCCGGGTGGCCTGGCTCCCGCTCTCGGGCATCACCGGGACGGTCCTGGGCTCCTTCATCTGGGGCTTCCTTGGCGACCGGATCGGGCGACGGGCCTCGATCCTGCTGGCGGCGCTGCTGTTCATCGTCACCTCCGCCTGCGGGGCCATGCCCAACTACAACTGGAACTTCGCCATGTGCTTCATCATGGGGATCGGGGTCGGCGGGATGCTCCCCATCGCCTTCGCCTTGCTCTCGGAGACCATCCCGGCCCGACATCGAGGGTGGCTGATGGTGTTGATCGGGGGCGACGTTGCGGGGGCCTACATCATCACCAGCACGTTGGCCACGGCCTACATCCCCACCTACAGCTGGCGGATCATGTGGCTGATCGGGATCCCGACCGGGGTGCTCCTGATCGCCCTGAACTACTTCATCCCCGAGTCGCCCAGGTTCCTGCTGGCCAACGGCCGCGACGAGGAGGCCCGGGCGGTGATGGAACGCTACGGGGCCCAGGTGGTCGAGGCCGATCTCACGGAGTTCAAGCAGGTCGAGGAGCGGGTCAGGAGCCGGTTCGCCCAGCTCTTCGAGCGGCCGTTCGGCGGCCTGTCCGGCGCGCTGATCCTGTTCGCCCTGGCCCTCGGGTTCATCACGTTCGGCTTCCAGCTCTGGTTGCCCACGAACCTGACGAAGCTCCTGGCGGCCAAGGGGCTCACCAACACCGAGGTGACCTCGGACCGGATCCTGAGGAACGCCTCCCTGATCGGGTTCCCGGCCACCTTCGTGGTGGCGTGGCTCTACGGGTTCTGGAGCAGCAAGAAGACCATGATCCTGCTGGCGGTCCTCACGGCGGTGACGCTCGGGCTGTTCATCGTGAAGGGCAACAGCCTGGCCAGCCACATCAGCCTGCTGAAGTTCTACCTGGTCCTGCTGCTGATCGGGGTGAGCTCCGTGGCGGCGGTGATCGTGCCGTACAGCTCCGAGGTGTACCCGACCCGGATCCGATCGCGGGGCACGGGACTGCTGGCGGGGGCCACCAAGGCGGGCGGGGTGCTGGTCATCGCCCTGGTGGTGTTCGGGATCGCCATCCCCAGCATCCGGATCACCGCGATCTGGGGCGGGGTGACCATGGCGCTGGCCGCCGTGGCGGTGGCCGCCTACGGGATCGAGACCAGGCAGAAGCGGCTCGAGCAGATCACCGCAGAGGAGCTGGATCACGCCGAACCGCAGACCCAGGCGCCGACGTCGGTGCGCTAGCCCGCGGATCGGCCTACCGAATGGGTGAGGGGCCCGGCGACGGGCCCCTCATTCTTTTGCTGCGAAGTTCGTCCCGATCAGGCGTCCCACTGCTCGCCCCACCGCCTGATCACGGAATCGGCGAGGTGGGCCAGCGTGTCGCGGAGGAGCCCGGCGCCGGGGCGTGGGGGGGAGGGGTCCTCGGCCTCGGCGACATCGGGGTGTTCCACGGAGGGTCCCGGCTTCGAGGCGGGAACGGCGAGTGCCTCGGATTCCGCGGCCGCCCGGAGTCGCTCCAGCACACCCTGGAGCTCGGAAGGCTCCGATCCGCTCTCCGAGCGTTCCGGTTCGCGATACCGCGCGTAGGTTCGAAGCCGAAGGGCGTTCGCCACCACCGTCACGCTCGAGCCGGCCATGGCGCCGGCGGCGACCAGTGGGGAAACGACGCCCACCGCCGCCAGTGGGATCATCAGCCCGTTGTAGGCGAAGGCCCAGGCCAGGTTCTGCCAGATCACCCAGTAGGTCTTGCGCGCCAGGACCAGGCAGTCCACCACCAGCCCGATGTCGCTCCCCATGACCAGGACGTCGCCCGCCTCCCGGGCCACGTCCGTTCCGGTCCGGAGGGCGATCCCCAGGTCGGCCTGGGCCAGGGCCGGGGCGTCGTTGATCCCGTCGCCGACGAAGGCGACCCGCTTCCCGGCGGCCTGGAGCCGTCGGATCTCCTCGACCTTGCCCTCGGGGAAGACCTCCCACACGGCGTGGTCGATGCCCACCTCGACGGCCACGGCCTCGACCGTGGCCCGGCGGTCCCCGCTGACCACGCCGGCGTCCAGCCCCCACGTCCGGAGACGGCGGACGGCGTCGCCGGCGTTCGGCTTCAACGTGTCGGCCACCCCGATCAGCCCGATCACGATGCCCTCCTTCGACACCGAGAACAGCGTGAGCCCCCGCGCCGCCAGCCGGTCGGCCCGCTCGGCCACCTCGGCCGGCAGTCCGTCGGGCCGCCCCACCCGGACGGCCGATCCCTGCACGATGGCCTCGATGCCGGCCCCCGGCTCGGCCCGGTGGCCTGAGGACTCGGGCACCGAGACGCCCAGCTCGGCGGCCCGCCGAAGGACGGCCCGTGCGATGGGGTGCTCGGACCCCGACTCCGCCGCGGCGGCCAGGCCCAGGACCTCGGCCACCTCGGTGCCCGCGAGCGCCACGACCTCCTGCACCGACATCTCCCCGCGGGTGAGGGTCCCGGTCTTGTCGAACAGCACGACGTCGATGCGCCGGGCGGCCTCGAACACCTCACCGCCCTTGAACAGGATCCCCAGCTCGGCCGCCCGCCCCGTTCCCGCCAGGATCGCGGCCGGCGTGGCCAGGCCCAGGGAGCACGGACACGCCACGAGCAGCACGGCCGCTCCGTACATGAGGGCCTCCCCGACGCCCGTGGTGTCGAAGAAGTAGCGGACGAACGTCGTCAGCAAGGCCAGGGCGATGACCCGCGGGACGAAGGCGGCCGCCACCCGGTCGGCCACCCGCTGGATGGGGGCCTTCGACGCCTGGGTCCGCTCGAGGAGGCGGACGATCTGTGCCAGCCTGGTCTCGTCGCCGACCCGCGTCAGCGCCACCACCACGCGGCCGGGGCCGTTCAGCGAGCCACCGACCACCTCGTCTCCCGGTTCCACGTCCACGGGGAGGGACTCCCCGGTGATCATCGACAGGTCGATCGAGGACCGGCCCGAGCTGACGGTGCCGTCGGCCGGGAAGGTCTCGCCCGGCAGGACCACGACACGATGTCCGGGCCGGAGGTCCCGAACGGAGACCCGGCGTTCGGCCCCATCCTCCAGGAGCGTGGCCTCCGTGGCCTGCTTCTCGAGCAGGAGCCGGGTGGCGTCTCCGGCCTTCGCCCTGGCCCGGGCCTCCAGGACCTTGCCCAGCAGGACGAGCGTGATGATCATGGCCGCGGTGTCGAAGTACACGTGGTGGCCGCCCGACAGTACCGCGGCCAGGCTGTAGCCATAGGCCGCCAGCGAACCCGCCGCGATGAGGGTGTCCATGGTGTGCGTTCCGTGCCGGGCCGCACGCGCCGCGGTCCTCAGGAAGGGCCAGCCCCCGTAGAACTGGACCGGAGTGGCCAGCAGCCAGGCCACAACGGCGCTGGCGTGGCTTCCCTTCGCCAGCACCAGCGAGAACAGCAGGACGTAGAACGAGCAGACGGCCGAGACGAGCAGGCGGCGCTGGTAGTCCGCCACCTCGTCCGGCCGATCGGCCTGCCGGTCGCGGAGGCTGGCGCCGTAGCCCGCCTTGCGCACCGCTTCGATCAGCGGCTGCGGATCGGAGACGGTGGAGCGCACCACCGCGCTGCGGGAGGCCAGGCTGACGGTGGCCTCCTCGACGCACGCCTGCCGCCTGAGGACCTTCTCGATCCGGTAGACGCACGAGGCGCAGGTCATCCCCTCGATGTCGAGGATGAGTTCGAATCCGGCCGATGAGCCCGCCATGCTCTCGACCTCCCGGGGGCTACATGCCGCCCATCGTCGGGGAGCCGCCCATCGGCATGGCGCCGCTCGCCGGGTGCAGCCCGCCTAGCAGCGCCGGGTGGACGGCCGCGCCCACGGCGAAGCCGAGGAGGACCAGGCCAACCGCAGCGGTGAACGTTCGGGTGTCCGGCAGGAGCTTCTCGCCGAAGATCACCACCGCCAGGGCCGCCATTGTCGAGATGCTCATGGCGCCCGTCGCCAGGAAGATCGCCATGAGGGCGGCGCAGCACCCCACGCAGACCGCACCATCGCGGAGGCCGGAGAGGAAGCCCCCCGGCACCGGTCCGACCCCCGTCACCGGTCCGACCCCTGAGGGAGCGGCCATCGGCATCCGGCAGTGTTCCAGGGCCCGCCGCTTGATCGGGGTGAACTGGTACAGGCCGGCCAGGGCGAAGATCCCGACCCCGAGCCATCTGGCCGCTCCCGGGGAGCTGTTCACCAGATGACCGGTGCCGACGAAGGCGGCGAAGGCCAGCATTCCGTACATCGCCCAGGGGGCGAGAAACCCGGCACCGAAGGCCAGCCCGGCGCTCACCCGCGCTCCCTGGTTGGCACGACCCCGGACCAGTGCGCCCTCCCCGGCGGCCAGCGGGCCGATGGCCGGCAGCATCATCGCGGCCATCATCGCCACCCACATGGCGATGAAGAAGGCGAAGGCCATGCCCATCGTGCCCGGTCCAACGCCCATGTCCCGGGCGCGGGTGACCGTGTAGATCCAGGCGCCCGCCCCGAGCATCGCGAGCACCGTCCACAGGGGCGCGATCTCGGACCACCGGCGTTGATCGAAGGCTCGTACCGCGGAGGTTCTCGTGCTCATTCGGCCTCTCTTTGGAAGGTCGTCTCGCCGCCACGCGCGATGCGGGCCAGGCCCGATCCCGTGCATGCTAGCCGAGCGCCGCCGATCCCCGCCAGTGTTTCCGCTCACCTGGTCGGTGTGCGCGAGGTCACAGGTCCTGAAGGGGCGTGAAATCGCTCACTCCTCTTCTGTGCGGGAGAACACGGGCCAAATCGTTGCCTTGTTCGCGGCCGGGTCGGGAGAATGGGCGCGCGGCTCGAGTCCGGCTCCGCGGCGGACTCGGGCCATTCCGATACCAACGGTCGGACGGCGCCCCAAGGCGCGGGAAAGGAATCGTGGTATGGCCATCGCAGCCGCGCCAGGACATCCGAAGGGCAAGCTCTCCGCGATCAGCTACCAGCATCCCTGGGCCTTCTGGTCCGGCGTGGCCGCCGTCACGGTGGGAGTGCTCATGCACCTGCCGTTCTATTTCGCGGCCAGGCACGACTGCAAGATGGTGCCGAAGACCATCCCCGGCTCTCCGCTGGTGAAGCAGTGCTACATCTTGGCGGGGAAGACCCCGGACGCGACGATGTGGTTCGGGATGCTCCTCATCCTGATCGGCCTGGTGGCCACCGCGTACGGCCTGTTCCCCCGGCTGTCGGAGGTGAGCCGCGGCTACGTCTCCAAGATCAGGGTTCGGGCCATGGACGAGGCGAAGATCAATCCGGCCCACGTCGGCCTGCTCCTGGTGATGGCGGCCGCCGTCACCATCGACGTGATCAAGCCCACCACGCTGGCATTCATGATCCCCGGCGCGACGAAGGAGTACGGGCTGAAGCATCCGATCCTGAATCCCCACGGCCTCGGCCTGAAAGCCGCGTATTACCCGCTGAGCGGGATCAGCGGGACCGTGATCGGGTCGTTCATCTGGGGGTGGTTCGGGGACAAGATCGGCCGCCGGGCCTCGATCCTGCTGGCGGCGATCATCTTCGTGGCCGTTGCAGTGTGTGGCGCCATGCCCTGGTACCCGGCGAACCTCGTGGTCTGTTTCATCATGGGCCTGGGGGTCGGCGGGATGCTCCCGATCACGTTCGCTCTCCTGTCCGAGACCATCCCGGCCCGCCATCGAGGGTGGCTGATGGTCCTGATCGGCGGCGACGTGGCGGGCGCGTACATCATCACCAGCTGGATCGCCTCAACCATCGCCGCCGACAACCGGTATGGCTGGCGGATGCTGTGGCTGATCAGCCTCCCCACGGGGTTGATCCTGATGGTCCTGAACCACTGGATTCCGGAGTCGCCGCGATTCCTCCTCCAGCACGGCCGGGAGGAGGAGGCTCAGGCCATCATGGAGCGATACGGAGCCGTGGTGGTCGAGGGCGAGGACTCCCTGCTCAGGGTGGAGAAAGACGTCAAGAGCCGGTTCCTCCAGCTGTTCGCGGGGCCGTTCGGCGGGCTCGCCTTGATCCTGCTGCTGTTCGGCCTGGGGATCGGCATCGTCCAGTACGGCTTCCAGCAGTGGATCCCGTCGAACCTGCAGAAGCTCGGCTTCACCTCGGTCACGTCGGCGAAGATCCTGCGCGACTCCGCCCTGATCGGGTTCCCGCTGAACTTCCCGATCGCGTGGCTGTACGGCTTCTGGGGCGCCCGCAAGACGATGGCCCTCATGGCTGCGACGACCGTGGCGGCGCTCATCGGGTTCGTGTTCGCCCCCGCCAGCGCCCTCGTCCACACCGGCCACCAGACGACGTTGCTGTACTTCCTGCTGATCGTGCCGATCTGGGGGATCAGCTCGCTCACCGCGGTGGTCATCGCCTACGCCTCGGAGGTCTTCCCGACCAAGATCCGGTCGCGAGGCACCGGCCTCGCCGCCGGGGCCACCAAGTTCGGAGGCGTGATGATCCTCGCCATCGTGGCGGCGTCCATCGCCGCACCATCCATTCGGGCCACCGCCCTGTTCGGAGCGATCCCGCTGACGCTCGCCATCGTCGCGCTCATCGTGTTCGGGGTGGAGACGAAGAAGAAGCAGCTCGAACGGATCACCGCCGAGGAGATGCACGAGGAAGTCCCGCTGCTCGCCCCCGTAGAGTAAGGGGAACGCATGCGGACGGAATCGAACCTCGACGCTGATGTGATCATCATCGGTGGTGGGCCCGCGGGGGCCGCCCTGGGAACATTCCTGGCCCGGGACGGCCACCGGGCGATGATCATCGAGAAGGACATCCACCCACGCGACCACGTGGGGGAGTCCCTGACCCCGTCCACCAACCTGGTCTTCGACAAGCTCGGATTCCTGGACAAGATGAACGACGCAGGGTTCATCCACAAGCCCGGCACCGGGTGGAACGCCCCACGATCGCCCCTGTGGAAGTTCGTCGACATCTGGCTGTTCGAGTATCCGCTCGAGGGGACGCCCCAGCCTTACACCTACAGCGTCGAGCGCGACGTGATGGACACCATGCTCCTTCGGCACGCCCACGAGAACGGGGCGAAGGTCCTCCAGGGCGTGAAGGTCAAGAACGTGATCTGGGAGAACGACCGGGTGGTCGGCGTCCGGGCCTCCGCGGGCGACGGATGGGAGCGAGACCTGCGGGCGAAGATGGTGGTCGACGCCACCGGGCGGCGTTGCTTCATGGCCACCCAGCTCGGCCTGAAGAAAAAGGATCCGAACTTCAACCAATTCTGCATCTACTCGTGGTTCAGGGGCGTCAAGCGGCCTCCGGAGAAGTACACGGGGTTCACCCTCTTCTACTTCATCGGTCTGAACAAGGCATGGTCATGGCACATCCCGCTACGCAACGACGTCATGTCGATGGGCGTGGTGGTGAACAAGGACGACTTCCAGAAGTCAGGCCAGGACACCGAGGAATTCTTCTACAGCCTGGTGCGGCGGAACCGCACGTTCACCAACGCCATGCAGAACGCGGAGCGGATCCGTCCCTGGTGGATCGAGGGGGACTACTCGTACAAGGTCGACAAGTTCACCGGTCCGGGCTGGATGCTCGTCGGGGACGCCGTGCGGTTCGTCGACCCGATCTTCTCCTCGGGCGTCGACGTCGCGCTGTTCAGCTCGCTGTACGCCTACGAGACGATCCAGGAGGCGTGGAGCAACGGCGACCCGGTGAAGCCGTTCCAGGATTACGAGCAGCGGGTGACCGCGGGAGTGGACATCTGGTACGACATGATCGAGACGTTCTACAAGCTACAGAACCTACTGACCCGTTTCGCCACCGGAAGGCGGACGAAGGAGCTGATCATCCGGACCCTGCAGGGCAACCCATACATCCCGCAGACCCAGGTTCGGGCCCGCAAGCTGCTCGCGGCGATGGAGGAGTCCTACCAGAAGGTTATGTCGGATCCCAACAACCTGCTGCGGCCGTGGAATCTGAACACCCTCCTGAGCGAGCACACGGAGTGGCGGGGTGCTCCGTTCGGTCCAGGACGGACGCAAGGCGTTGAGGCGAGCCACGCTCGCCCTGGCCTTCTCGATCATCTCCGCCACTGGGGCGTGGACGAACTTCACCGTGACCGTCATCCGGGCCCTGAGCCACCGCTGAGCTTCGGCCGAAGGGCCGCCGGTCAACGCTCCGGACTCGAAGGACCGCCATCGGCCTCGACCGGCTCCTCGATCCGGCCGATCCGGCGGCCTTCCAGGAGTTCGGCATCGATATCGGAGACGTCCGGAAGGATCCCCTCCGATTCGCGCTCGGCGACGCCCCTGGTCGTCTCTTCCTCTTCCGCGGTCATGCCTCGGTGGTAGATGGGGGAGATCAAGGCGAGCAGGGGAGTGGCCATGAGCGTCGTGGTCAGGGCCATCAACACCATCATGGTGAAGATCGTGGTGCTGATCACGCCGAGCTCGAGGCCCACGCTCAGAACACGCTCAGAATCACCAGCTCGGTGAGCCCACGGGTGTTCATGAGGAGGCCGATGGCGGCGGCGTCCTGCCACCGTTCGCCGGTGATCCGGGCGGCCAGCATCGAGCCGCCCCACTTGCCGGCGATGGCCGTTGCGATGACGGCGAGGGCCACTCCCCACAGGTAGGCGGTTTGCAGCAGGTCGACGCGGGTCGAAAGCCCGACCACCACGAAGAACACGGGCAGCAGGAAGGTCAGGGTGGCCTGCTCGAGCTTCACACGGATGTCGCGCTGGAGCTCGGCCCGGTGTGGCATGGCCGCCCCCGCCATGAAAGCGCCAAAGATCGCGTGGATCCCGATCTGCTCGGTGATCCAGGCGCTGGCCAGCGCCGCGCATATGGCCAGCCAGAACGGGATCCTCGGCATGCGGTTGAGTGCCGGCTTCACGAGCCACACCATCACGGCCAGGAAGAGAAGGGAGAGACCGATCGTTCGGAGGGCGCCGGCCGGGCCGTTCGACTTCACGATCGCCACCACGAAGGCGAGCAGACACCAGGCCGTCACGTCGTCGACCGCTGCGCAGGTGATGGTCAAGACGCCGATGCGGGACCGGGAGAGCCCCGTCTCCTGCAGCACACGGGCCAGGACGGGAAACGCCGTGATGGCCATGGCCGCCCCGAGGAACAGGGTGAACCCGAGCCGGCCAACTCCCTGCCCGAACCGTGGGTAGAGCCAGAGTGCCAGGAGCGCGCCGAGGCCGATGGGAGTGAGGATCGAGGCCTGGCTGATCACCACGGCCTTGTGTCCGTGACCGCGCAGCTTCGTCAGGTCGAGCTCGAGGCCGATGAGGAACATGAACATCACCAGCCCCACCTGGGCCAGCACCTTCAGCGCGCCGATGATCTCGGTCGGGAAGATGAACCCGAGGGCACGGGGCCAGAGCAGGCCCAGCAGACTCGGCCCCAGCAGGATTCCGGCCAGGATCTCTCCGTGGACCCTGGGCTGGCCGATCTTGGAGATGGCCCATCCGACGAAGCGTGAACCGCCTATCACGATCGTGAGGGCAAGGAGCACCCGGACGTTGATCTCTGCCGACGTCAGGGCCGCGAACATCTCTGGTTCCTCCGTCCATCGGGCATCCGGGGGTTGCGGAACTCTACCAGCCGGCTCGATGAATGGAAATCAAGTTCCAGGAAAAGAAGTTCCTCTATCTCGGCCTCCTGCCGAGCGCGAAGCGCCGGGTGCCGGCGGTTGCCCATCGGGTCTCTCGGACTCGAGCAGCGCGAGCAGCTCGCCCACTCGACGATGCTGGGTCTCGAGGTGCCGAAGCGGCATGTCCCGGTTGATGGAGTAGTGGTTGCGCCGTCCGACCCGCGTGCGGATCAGGTACCCCTCATCGACCAGGTCCGACAGGATTCCAACGACCGCCCGGACCGTGATCCCGGTCCGCTCGGCGACCTCGCTGATCCGCACCGTGGGGTCCCCGGCGATGCACAGCAACACGACGAGGTGGCTGGTCACGAAGGTCCATCCCCCCTCGCTCGGACCTTCTTTGCGCCTCACCACCAGGACATGCTAGCCAGGTATGTGACCGTGTATCCACGATCTGCAGCCGCGTAGGATAGGTGGCGTCTCGAATCTTCCAGGGGGATCGATCCATGACCGATCAGGCACACGTCTACGACGCGATCATCATCGGCGGGGGCCCGGCCGGCTCCGCCCTCGGCACCTTCCTGGCCAAGGACGGCCACGACGTGCTGATCCTCGAGAAGGACATCCATCCCAGGGACCACGTGGGGGAGTCGCTCGTCCCATCGACGAACCTGGTCTTCGACCGGATGGGCGTGCTGGGCAAGGTCCGCGACGCCGGGTTCGTGCCGAAGCCGGGCAGCGCGTGGAACGCCCCCAGGTCGGCGTTGTGGAAGTTCATCGAGGTGTGGCTGTTCTCGGTCGACATCGCCGGCAATACCCAACCCTTCACCTACCACGTCGAGCGAGACGTCCTCGACACCATTCTTCTGCGGCACGCCCATGAGAGCGGCGCGAAGGTGCTGCAGGGCGTGAAGGCGCGCAGCGTTCTGTTCGAGGACGGCCGGGCGGTGGGCGTGAAGGCCGAGGCCGCCGACGGGTGGGAACGCGATCTTGGGGCCAGGGTCGTGGTCGACGCGAGCGGCCGCCGGTGCTTCCTGGCCACCCAGCTCGGGATGAAGCGGAAGGACCCGAACTTCAACCAGTTCTGCATCTACTCGTGGTTCCGAGGTGTGAAGCCGCCTCCGGAGCGGCTGCGCGGGTTCGGCCTGTTCTACTTCCTGGGCCTGTCGAAGGGATGGGGTTGGCACTTCCCGCTGCGCAACGAGAGGTGGTCGATGGGCGTGGTCGTGGACAAGGATGACTTCGCGCGGGCGGGAAGCTCTCCCGGGGAGTTCTTCAACAGCATGGTCCGTCGCAACCGGACGTTCGCCTACGCCATGCAGGATGCTGAACGGATCCGTCCCTGGTGGATCGAGGGAGACTACTCCTACAAGGTCGACCGGTTCGCCGGCCCCGGATGGGTCCTGGCGGGCGACGCGCTTCGGTTCGTCGACCCGATCTTCTCCTCCGGCGTGGACGTGGCGCTGTACTCGTCCATGTACGCGCATGAGGCCATCACCCAGGCCTGGCGCACCGGCGACGAGGCGAAGGCCTTCGACACGTTCGAGCGCCGGGTCACGGAGGGCGTCGACGTCTGGTACGACATGATCGACGCGTTCTACCGCCTCCAGAACCTGCTGAGCTGGTTCGCCATCCGCCGGGCATGGAAGGAGAAGCTCACCCGCGCGCTGCAGGGGAACCCCTACGATCCGGACACCCAGCAGAGCTCCCGCATCCTGCTGGACGCGATGAACGAGTCGTACGAGCGGGTCATGGCCGATCCGAACAACCTGCTTCGGCCGTGGAGCTTCGACCAGAGGCTGCGCGAGTTCGCGGTGTGGCAGGGAGGCGAGGGACAGTTCCTTCCCTGCCCGACGTGCGGCGGCCGGGTCCGGCTGGACCCCGAGGCGGAGCTGCTGGTGTGCACGAAGTGCGGCACGACCTACCCGATGATCAGCGACAAGAAGTTGTCGGGTGGGCGTGCCACCCACCCAGGCTGACGGAGAGAGCCGAGTCCCCCAACCGGCGGGTTTCAGCCCCGTCGCTGGCCGAGAAGCGGCTCGGTGTGGCAGTGGCACACGCGGTCGCGGCAGTCGTCGTTCCAGCTCGTGCCCGGCTCCCACGCGATGCTGGGATCGTCCTCCGCCTGGTACACCGTGCAGCCGCAGTCGGGGCACTCGGTCGAGAGCAGCTCGTGGAAATCCCCCTCTTCGTCGCGTCGCCTGGGTAGTTCGATGCCTGACGCCATGGTCATCTCCCTCGGTCGGTCGGGCGGCCCTTCAATCGACGTAGCCTAGCCCCCGAAGCCGCTCCAGGACTTCGGCCTCCTCCGCCTCGCTGAGCTCGCTGCCCGCGGGCGCCGCGGCCTCCACCGTCCGCCCCGTGGACACCAGGCCTGAGCTCACGAACGGGAACGGCTCCCCGGAGAGCGTGGGGGCCGGGACCCCCATGACGGCCAGGATCGAGGGCGCTACCTGGGAGATTCCCTGCTCGTCCACCTCGCCCCTGCGTTCGATGCCGGTCCCCGCCGCGACCGCCATTCCCACGGGGGTGTGCTCGCCCGACGGATACCACACCCCCATCTCGGAGACCCGTAGCAGGAACCCCTCCCGGCCCGACGTGTTTCTCCCCCTCACCTGCGTTCCCAGCTCGGGTTCCACCACCAGGTCCGGGCCGCCCGGGACCGTCCCCTCGTACACCTCCGAGGCCCGGGCCACCCGTTCGAACAGCGGCCGGCCGTCGGGGAACCGGCGGGCCGCGGCTCGGTCGGCCAGCTCCTTCAGCACCGCTTCACGGTCTTCGGGCCGGACGGTTCCAGTGGGCTCGCGCCCGACCTCGTTCAGCCTGACCATCGACTGCACCGTGCCATAGGCTCGCGATCGGCTCCAGTCCACGTCGCCATACAGGGCGATCCCCTTGGCCCGCTCGATCCACGCGCCGAACAGGGGCCGAAGGCGCCGCTTGAGGGGCACCGACATGTGCTTCATGGCGGTGCCGTAGGCCCGCTTGGCCAGCGAGGCGCGAGCTCTCCGCTGGATGGCCATGAAGCCCTCGGCCGCCAGCCAGTCGTTCATGTACAGCACCCAGTCGTTGCTGGGACCACCCCCATGGTCCGACACCACGAATACCGTGTCGGGAGCGTACGCATCGATCAGCCTGCCCAGCTCCCGGTCGGTGGCCTCGTACACCCGGCCGATGGTGTCCCCGTATCGGCGGGCCAGCTCTCGGTCGTGGCGCGGGTGGGTTGGGTCGAAGTGCTGCCAGAAGAAGTGATGGGAGCCGTCCGTGGCCTCGAGGTTCACCATGAGCAGGTCGAGGTCGCGCGGCCTCGCCAGCTTTGCAACCAGTCGGGCCCGAGCTTCCATGGCCCCGATCAACTCGCGTTCCGCCGAGTCCCATTCGCCGTGCTCCGCCCGGATGTACGCCTTCGACATGATCCGGTAGTCGGGCTGGATCCTGCGGATCCGATCGAGCAGCTCCGGAGGGTGCACCGCCCGCTCACCAAGGCCGGGCGCATCCATGCCCGAAATCATGAAGCCGTTCACCGGCTCGGACGGGAAGGTCATGGGGATGTTTACCACTCCGACCCGAGCTCCCCCAGCGGAGGCGTGGGTCCACACCGCCGGCACCCGGCGATCGTCCCCGGTGGCGACCCTCAGCGAATAGGCGCCCTCCCTGGGGAGGACGAAGTCGAAGATGCCGTGGGTCCCGGGACTGAGCCCGGTGACGAGCGTGGTCCAGGCCACCGCGCTGTTGAAGGGGAATACCGAGCGCATCCGGGCCCACGACCCGTCGGCCATGAGACCGTCCAGCACCGGCATCCGCCCGTACGCTCTCCACCGGTCGCACATCTCGAGGGTGGCGCCGTCGAAGCCGACAACCAGGGTCCTGGGCGTCGCTGCCGGGGACATGAGCGCCTACACCCGGGCCTCGGCCCGGCGGGCCCGGGCTTCCAGGCGCTCCCCGCGCAGCCGAACCGCCTCTCGCAAGACGTCCAGATGGAGCCGGTGCCGCCACCGGCGCAGGAGCATAGCGTAGGTCCCGGTGGACACCGCGGCGAACAGGACAAAGCTCCCGATGGACATTCCGAGTCCCCACCGTGTCAGGAGCCCGAGCCCACCGAACAGCCCCGTCGCTGCCGCGGCCACCGCGGCGAACCCACCGTCGAACGGGGTCAGCTTCAGGAAGCGGCCCACCTGGAAGATCGCCAGGCCGTTGATGGCGATGATGCTAGCCGACCAAGCGAGGGCGGCGCCGGTCATCCCCAACCGCGGGATCAGGGCCAGGTTCAGCACCACGTTCAGCGTCAGGCCCACCCCCGAGTTGAAAAGGGCCCAGGTGCTCTTCCCCGCCATGAGGAGTGTGACCATGCACGGGCCGGTGGCCGAGCTGACCAGCATGGCCAGGGACAGGATCATCAGGGCGGTTGCTCCCGCCGCGTACTCGGCCCGGAAGACCCGGAGGAAGAACGGCGCGAACACCGCCAGCACCAGGAACACCGGCCACGACAGCGCCACCAGCCACTGGGTGGCCGTTCGGTACACGCGCTGCGCCCGGTCCCTGTCGCCCTGGGCGATCAGGCCGCTGATCAGGGGAGCCACCACCTGCTGGGTGGCGCTCAGGGCGAAGAATCCGAGGAAGACGTAGCGGGTGGCAGCGGTATAGATGCCGGCCTCGCGGGTGGTCCGAAGCGCCCCCAGGAGCAGGGTGTCGAGCCAGAACACCGTCACCCCAAACACGGCCGCCAGCCCCCGGGGCGCGGCGAACCGCCAGAACTGGGAGGCGAGTACCGAGAGGGGCGTTGTCGGCTGTGAGTCCTCCCGGCCTCGACGCTCCGCCCGCCGGAGCAGCTTCAGCAACCAGAGCAGCCCGACGGCGGCCCCCGCCGCCACAAGGATGGACCACATGAGCGCCAGGGCGGCCACCCCGAGGCCCGCAGCGAAGATCAGGAGCGCCGCCACCGGCCGAAGGCCGGGCTTCCCGAAATTCTCCACGGCGACGGTGGGCACCATCGTCCCGAAGCCCCGGGTCCCGGCCAGGATCACTCCCGACGCCGCCGCCAGCGGCAGGAACGGGGCCATCAGCCGCAAGTAAGGGACCAGGGCGTCGCGGTGGACGATGCCGCGGCCATGGACGAACAGGCGCGAGAGCTGAGGGGCGAAGCCGAGAGTGAGCGCGGCGGCGATCGAGGAGACGACCAGGACCGGCCACAGAGCGAGAGCGATGCTCCGCCGAAGGTCCCCGGTCCGGCCCAGGGCCTGGAGGCGGGACACCGTTCGAACCAGGCCGTCGTCGGCACCGAGCTGCGTGATGTTCCCCAGGATCTGGAACAACGCGATCGCCTCGAAGAACACCCCGGCGGCCGCGGGGATCAGCCCACGGGTGACTACCAGGACGAGCAGGAACCCGAACAGGCCGTTGGCCACGGCGCCGCCGAGGTTGATGCTCCCCCCCCTTGCCAGGCGGGAGAGATCGCTCCGGGAGCCACCTCCGCCCGGCCGTCCCGGGCCGGCCGACGATTCGGTCGGAGGGGCGCCCTCCGGCCGGGGGGGGAGGTCCTCCGGCCGGCGCGGGCCCCACGCCGAGCGGTCGACCACGATGTCACCGGAGCCCCAGATGTCGGCAGGCGCGGCGACCGGCACCGCGGACCGCTCGACATCGGCCGGCGAAGGCGATCCCGCGTTGCTCGTCTCGCCCCACACGTCCTCGAGGGAGGTCCAAGGGGGTTCCGGCTTGGAACGGGCACGGCTGGAACGGCGCACGTGCCGTTCGGCCTCCGCCCCGCGGTGCGTGCGGTCGGTCTTTGCGCCGTGCCGGCCGCTGTTTCCGGACCGGTGGGATCGCCTGCCGCCGCGCATGGCGGGACAGTCTATCCGTCCACCCGCGGCTGTCGGAGGCAGGGTCGGTGGACATTCCCGGGTTCGTACTGCATCCTCTGTTGGTCATGTGTGCCACCCCCCTCAAAGCCGCGATATGAGAAGCGCCACGCTCCTCGACCCCTATGGGAACGTCCACACCCGCAGCCTGCGGCGCAGGCGCCGGACGTCCGGGGCGGGGGTGGTGCTTCCCGCCGGGCTGGTGGCCGGGGCCGTCGGCGCCGTTGCCGCGGACAATCCGCTGGCCGCGGCCGGGGTGACCGGAGTGACGATCCTTGCATTCGTTCCGTGGGTGGCGCTGTTCACCGCGCTGATCGGGTCCGCCGTCGCCAATCGGTGGGGGGTGGAGGTGAGCGGCGTGTCCCTGCGGATGGCCCAGGCGGTGCTGGTTCCCTTCGCCCTCCGCGCGGTGCTGTTCACAGATCTGGATGTTCGTCCCAGGTGGAGGTTCGCGGAGTGGGTCTTGATCATGTTCGTCGTCGTGAACTTCATCTCGACGTACTTCTTCGCCCCGGTCAATTCGAGCTGGCTGGCGGCTGGGATCGAGCTCCTGGGGGCCACCGCCTACCTGGCCGTCTACATGTCGGTGTGCACACCGCAGCGACTCCGAGTGGCCTCCCGTATCTTCCTGTCGCTCGGCGCGGTGAGCGCCGCCATCGGCATCGCCTCGTTCCTCGGCTACTACGTCGGGTTCGGGTTCGGGGTGGACTACCGTTACGTCCCCGCGATCAACGGCGCCCCGGCCATCAAGGGCATCGCGTACGAGCACGACATCTTCGGCTCGACCTGCGCCGCCGTGGCCATCGCGCTCCTCGTGCTGATGCGGGAGCACAGCACGCTGTTCTCGAAGAAGTGGACGGAGCGGCTGTTCTGGATCTCGCTGGGAGGGATGCTGGTGAGCCAGGCCAGGGGGGCCTGGATCGGGTTCGGCTTCATCTTCATCCTCTACTACGTGGTGGGGGTCCGTCGCCGCCGGGTGGTGCGGGTCCCGAAGATGCTGAGGACCACCGCCGTCGTGTTCCTGCTCGGGCTCATGGGGCTGGTGGGCTTCTATCTGACCAACACCCAGAACGCGACGTCCGCTCCCAGCCCGCTGAACGGCCTGGTCACGACGGTCTACCAGAAGGTGCAGAGCGGCCTGAGCCTCAGCGGGAACGCCTCGTGCGACGGATGCAACACCGGCGCCGGCCGGATTCGCCGGTGGACCAAGGGCATCGACGAAGTGACGGCCCAGTCTCCGGTGATCGGCCTCGGAACCGACTCCTATGGCCTGAGGAACTTCCGTCCCTCCCCCCACACGTGGCCGTACCTGGCGCCGGCGTACATCGAGAGTCTGTACGTTCGGACGTTCTACGACACCGGGGGCCTCGGGCTCCTGCTGCTCCTCTTGTTCCTGGGGCTCGTGCTGTGGCCCAGGCGCGAGATCCAGAACTCGCCGGGCGACCTGGCCCCGATCGCCCGGGCGCTGACCTTCGGCGGGCTCACGCTCGCAGTGGCCTACGGAGTGACGGACTCGACCCTGCTGGTGTGGCCTTGGATCATGTTCGGCCTGATCAGGGCGGCCACGTGGCTGGCCGTGCGTCAGGCCCGGGACCTGAGGGGCTCGGCGCGTGCTGGGATGGGCAGCGGAAACGGAGGGAACGGCGGCCCCTCGGCCCCGGCGCCCGCCCTGGGGGCGCGCTCCTCGTCATGGATGGGCAACGGATCGCCGGCCGGCAACGGCTGGGGGCTCGTGCCGGGCCGGTAGCCGATCTCGGGCCGAACCGAGTCAGAGGCACGCCTTCTCGATCGCGGTGAGGATGGCTCGGGCGGAGCGCTCCCACGTGAACCCGGCCGCCCGCTCCCGGCCCTTCCGAACCAGATCCCCCCGGAGCTCGTGGTCATCGGCCACCTTGAGGAGCGCTTCGGCCCAGGCCGACGGATCCCGCGCCGGCAGGCACAGCGCGGCGTCGGCCGCCACCTCGTGCATGACCGGGATGTCGCTCACCAGCGCCGGGGTCCCGGCTGCCATGGCCTCCACCGGAGGGAGCCCGAATCCCTCGTATACCGACGGGTAGCCGAACGCCGTGGCGTGCTGGAGCAGCCCGACCAGGGCCTCGTCGTCGACGTAGCCGGTGAAGACCACGCGGCCGGCTCGCCGGAGGTCCTCCGTATCCCGGTAGAGCTGCTCGGCGGCGAACCACTCCTGGCCCACGATCACCAGGCGTTCGGGAAGATCGGGCCTCCGCCGCACCGCCTGGCGATAGGCGGCCACCAGGGTGGCGACGTTCTTCCGGGGTTGAAGGTTGCCCACGGAGAGGAAGTACGGGGGCTCGACGGGGCTGGGCCGGGGGGTGGGGTCGGTGAACGGTGGTCCCACGCCATCGTGGGCCACGATGATCTTCTCCGCGGGGAGGCCGTAGACCCGGACCATCTCATCCCGCGAGAACTCCGAGACGGTCACCACCCCGGCCGCCCGGCGCATGGTGAACGGGATGGTGCGGTTCATCCACAGCAGGTCTCTCCTCGAGTAGTACTCGGGATGCACGGCGTAGCAGACATCGTGGACCAGCGTGACCACCGGACACCCCACCACGGGCGGCGCCGTGTACTGGACGAACAGGACGTCGAGACGATCCCGGGCCGCCCGGTACGGGAGCGTGAACGGGATTCGAACCACCCGCCTCCCGGGCCGGAGCAGCCTCACCTCCGTCCCGGGCCAGCGGGGCCAGGATCCGGCCACTGAGCGATCCGTGAAGTACAGGACGAGCTCGTGGTCGCAGATCTCTCGGAGGGCCGGGAGTACGCCCGCCATCACGCGCTCGTTTCCGGTCAAGCGGGCCCCGATGACATGCGCGTCGATCCCGATGCGCAGGCGGCGGCCGGCCACGGGACTCTCGGGTGGCTAGACCCGAAGGCCTCGCTGGCGGGCGATCCGTCGGAAGAAGTCGTCGTGGCCGCGGGCGATGGCGTCCCAGTCGTACACCTCGGCGGCCCGCTCCTGCGACCGCTTGCCGAGGGACTTCGTGTCGGCGGGGTTCGCCTCGGCCCACCGGATCCTCTCGGCCAGGGTGCCCGGCTGGAACTTCGACCAGAAGATCCCGGTGTCGGCCAGGACCTCGCGGCTGTACACGGTCTCGTTGGCGAAGCAGGCGTTGCGGCACGCCATGGCCTTCACCAGGGCCGGATTCGTCCCGCCGGCGTGATGGCCATGGATGTAGCCGAACGCGCCAAGGTGAAGTGTCTCGATCAGCATGGGGCCGTACACCGGCCCCAGGAACCGGACCCGGCCGCGCGACGCCGCGTCCTGGCATGCCTTCCAGTACGGCGTCTCGTAGTTCATCGAGCCCGCGATCAACAGCTCCTTCGACGACCCCGAGGCCACGAAGTCCTTGATGATCTCGAGGATCCCGTTGTCAGGGTCGATCCGGCACGCCACCAGGTAATAACCGTCCTTTGCGGCCTCCCACCGGTCCAGGGCGCCCTCGGCCAGGTCGTCGGGGTTGAGCTGGTAGGCCCCGCTGGCCAGGTAGGCCGAATCCCGCTTGTAGGCCTGCCGCCAGTAGTCCTGGATGGCCAGGGCGTCGGACACCAGGTGGTCGGCGATCTTCGAGCAATACCACTCGTTGAAGTGGATGACCTGCTTGACCTTCTCCCACTTGGCCCGTCGCCACTCGATGCCGTCGGTGTTGAACACCAGGATCCGCCTGGTCGCCTTGACCGGGGTGAACACCGGCGCGGTCATGTAGCCCAGCACGTAATAGAGGTCGAACCGCCTTCGGAGCGAGTCGAGCATGGAGACGAAGTCGTGCGATGGCGTTTCGAGATAGAGGTTCTTGAGGTACGGCGCATAGATCTGCCTGACGCCCTTGTACTCGGAGAGCCTCCCCTCGAGCGTGTAGCCCGACCTGGCGTAGACGGTGACCTCGTGGCCCATCTCCACCAGTCGCGGCATGATCTCCTCGGCGAAGGACTCGTAGCCGCCGTAGTTGGCCGGCAGCCCCCGGGTCCCGAACACCGCGATCCGCAAGCCCTTCACGGCCTCTCGCCTCCATGAGCTCGACTTCCGATCGGACGGAACAGGTTACGGGGTTTTCGAAGGGCATACCATTGTTCGGTCCGCGAGCGTTCGGTATGGTCATGGCCCCGTTCGCGTTCCTTCGACCCGAGGAGATACCGATGAAGAAAGTCCTGGTGATCGGCGGGGCCGGCTACGTCGGCTGCGTGCTGGTGGACGAGCTGCTGGCCAAGGGGTACTCGGTGCGAGTGTTCGACCGGCTCTTCTACGGTCGGCACGCGGCGACCGAGTTCCTGGATCGGGTGGAGCTGGTGGTCGAGGACATGCGGGAGCTCTCCGAGAAGCACGTCCAGGAATGCTTCGCCGTGATCAACGTGGGCGGGCTCTCCAACGATCCCACAGCCGAGTTCAACCCGAGGGCGAACGAGGAGCTCAACACGCTCGCTTCGATCCACGCCGCCACGGTGGCCAAGAGGGCCGGTGTCCCCCGATTCCTCCAGGCCAGCACGTGCTCGATCTACGACCGGGGGGTGGGCGAGGACGTCCGCGACATCCTCCAGGACGAGGACTCCCCGGTCGATCCCAAGGCCGCCTACGCCACCTCCAAGCTCGCCGCGGAGCAGGGGATCCTGCCGTTGGCCGACGCCGACTTCGCCCCGGTGGCCTTCCGAAAGGGGACCATCTACGGGTTCTCGCCGAGGTTGCGCCTGGACCTGGTGGTGAACTCCTTCGTCAAGGACGCCATGCAGAAGGGGAAGCTGAACCTGCACTACGGCGGGATGATGTGGCGGCCCCTGATCGACGTGAAGGACGTGGCCCGAGCCTACGTCACGGCCCTGGAGGTCGACGCCGACCTGATCCGTGGGGAGCTGTTCAACCTGGTCGGGCAGAACTGGAGGATCTCCGAGCTGGCCCTTTCGGTCCAGCGGGCCTTGCGCGACCTGGGGATCGACGCCGAGATCGAGGCGGACTTCTCCTACCGGTTGGTCCGGAGCTATCGGGTCTCGGGGGCCAAGCTCGAACGGGTGCTGGGCTTCCGGCCCCGGGTGTCCATCGAGGAGTCGGTGAACACGCTGGTCGATGAGATCCGGCGCCACGAGTACACGGACTTCGACAACCCTCGCTACTACAACATCTCCTGGTTCAAGCTGCTGGAGGAGGCGGTGGACATCGTCAAGACCCATGGCTACGTCCTGTCGAAGCCAGAATGGACCGACGCGGACAGCGTTGCCGCAGGCCTGGGCCGGCACTCGTCCGAGCGGCCCCGGGAGCGATGAAGCTCCTGGTCTTCGGGGGCTGGGGACAGCTCGGCTCCGACCTGGCCGCGGTGGCCGAGGAGCGGGGGCACGAGTTCGTCCGGCCAAGGCACGCGGAGGTCGACGTCACGGACGCCCCGGCCGTCCTGGGGTCGGCACAGGAGCACCGGCCGCACGTGGTGATCACCACCGCGGCATTCCACAAGATGGAGCAGACGGAGGCGGACCCCGTCCAGACCTTCCTGGTGAACACGGTGGCGGCCAGGTACGTTGCCGAGGCTGCCAGGGCGGCCGGGGCCCGGTGCGTCTACATCAGCACCGACTACGTGTTCGACGGCGAGAAGTCCGACGGCTACACCGAGGACGACCGGGTCAACCCGGTGAACCTGTACGGGGTGTCGAAGGCCGCCGGCGAGCTGGCCGTGAGGAACGCGTGCCCGGACTTCTTGGTGGTCAGGGGCTCTGGGCTGTTCGGCCACGCCGGGAGCTCGGGCAAGGGCGGGAACCTGGTGGAGACCATGCTGGCCAAGGCCGCCGCCGGCGAGCCCATCCAGGTGGTGGACGACCAGTTCGCCGCGCCCACGTGCACCCGGGACATGGCCGGCCGGATCTTCCTGTGGCTCGAGAACCGCGTCCCCGCGGGCATCTACCACGGGGCCAATCGCGGGGGAACGTCCTGGTACCAGTTCTGCAAGCGGATCTTCGAGCTGGCGGGGCTGAAGCCCGACCTCACCCCCAAGTCGGCCGGCGTGCAGGAGGTCCGAAGGCCCCGAAGCTCGATCCTGCTGGACACGCGAAGCGAGCGCCTGGGGCTTCCCCCCAATCGCCTCTGGGAAGAAGGGCTGGCCTGGTACCTCGAG
>WNGE01002285.1_pt1 | contig 24043 bp, 18 predicted proteins | sample 5400651 | NCBI WGS metagenome assembly WNGE01 (sample SAMN13153370, study PRJNA577476) | soil metagenome | isolation source: 60 cm soil or saprolite under grassland replicate 2 | place: USA:California | collected 2016-06-15
CGCGGCTGCCGACTGGGCATTGTTTATCCCGAGATTTCCGGAATGCAGGCTCGCGCCGTGTTTGAAGCTGCGGCCGAAGTCCAACGCAAAGGAACTAAGGTCCACCCGGAGATCATGATCCCGCTCGTCGGATTTCCGCGGGAACTCAAGCTCCAAATCGAGATCGTCCATCGCGTGGCGGACGAGGTCGCGAAGGAAAAAAAGACAAAATTTAATTATCTCGTCGGGACGATGATCGAAATTCCGCGCGCGGCATTAATCGCGGATGAGATCGCGCGTGACGCGCAGTTTTTTAGTTTCGGCACCAATGATCTTACGCAAACGACGCTCGGAATGAGCCGCGACGATTCTGGCAGTTTCCTGCCCGCTTACGCAGAACTCGATATTGTCGATGCGAATCCATTTGCTTCGATCGATCAAAAAGGCGTCGGCCGTTTGATGGAAATTACGCGCGACCTCGGTCGCAAAACCCGCCCGGACATCAAGCTCGGAATTTGCGGCGAACACGGTGGCGAACCGACCAGTGTTAAGTTCTGTCACCGGCTCGGTCTGGATTACGTGAGCTGCAGCCCTTTCCGGATTCCGATTGCTCGATTGGCTGCGGCGCAAGCGGCGATCGCGGAGTGATTGCCGATCAAAACAACGCAAACATGCAGCAAAAGGGCGGGTTGACTCGGGAACGGATTACTTTCCTTTTGCGCCTTGAAATGATTGCCAGGCCGACCAGGCGCGTTCCCAGTTTTCCTTGGCCGCCCAACACTGCGCTTCCAACAAACGGAAATAGGCAGGCGAATTCGGACGTTCGCTAAAATGGCGCGCGGTCAGCAGCGCGTCGTCCGTTCGGCCCCGCTGAATCTGCGCGCGATAGAGGGCGTAACCGATCGCGTAATTGTCGGGAGCGGAGTAAAAGCGGTTTTGCAATTCTTCGAGCGATGAATCCGCAGCACGCGGCAACGCAACAGCTTCGCCGTAGCGCTGAGTCAATTCATAGGCCGCGCGAAAATCGTTTTGAGCTGCGTAATACTTCGCCAGACCTAACCACGCATCCGGGATCCAGCTTGGATGCTCTTTGGTTTGCCTCCAAAGTTCCTCAAGATCGCCGCGCTCTGACCATAGCGCGAAGAAAGCCAGTTTTTCCGCGGCGGTGAATGTCTTTAAATCCGGGTCGATGCTTAAAAGTTTTTCGACTCCGCGGGTGAAAGCGGCGCCAGAAACTCGATTGAGATACGGCAAGATCAAGTCGTGCTGAGAGAGTCCTATTTCCTCCATGGTCCGGCTAACCTCCGGGTTTCGGTTCGAGGCGTTCGTCAGCATGATGGAGAAAATTTCCGCGCGCCGTGGGCCAGCTCTGTGCAATGCCTCTCGCCATGCAGTCACGGCAAGTATTGGCTGAGACGGCAGCCAGGCGTTGCCTTCAGCCAATGGAAGTTCGAAGCCGTTCGGTTCGAGAAAACGTGCGCGGCGAAAATCATCGAGCGCAGTGTCGGGTTGCTTTTCCGCCGCTTCCGCGATGGCACGCAAAAAATAAAGCTGCCAATCGAGCGGCGCCCATAATAACGCGTGCGTCGTCAGTGAAATTGTTTCCGCGAAATTGCGGCCGCGGTTTGTATCTGCCGATAATTCCTTGGCGTTTGTAACTCCGACAGATCCGGGAAACGGCATTTTGATCCGGGCGGCGACAGCCCAGGACACGCCACTGATCAACAGGAGGAGACCGATCAGGCGTGAAAAGCTCGCGATCCACTGACTTGGCTTGACTCTCAATGGGCGGTGCAGGGAGAGCCCTAACAAAAAGATGCCGGAAAAGGCAGTCCCAACCCGATGTCCGGAAACATCAACAACGCCGTGCAGCGCGAAAAGGATAGCGCCGATCAGCGCGGCGAGACGGAAGCGCTGATTTGTTCCCTCTTGCAAAGGCAGGGCTCGGCGGGCGACAAGTGCCGCACCAATAATGATCACCGCAACTGCCGGCCACCCCAGCTCGGCCCACAACCAGAGCCAATCGCTTTCCGGATGCAGAGCGCGGGTGTTGCCGCCCGAAGCAGCGCGAAAAATGGCGAACACGGCATCAAAATTTCCAAGGCCGATTCCGCACCAGGGTGATGCGCGAATCAGTTGAAAAGTGTCCTGAAAAATAAGCCATCGAAAATCAGATGAAATTCCCATGCCCTCGAGCCCCCGAAGGTGAAATCGTTCCAAAGTATCGCCGCCAAGAAGCAAGATTGCGCCGAGCAAGAGCAGCAGGAAAGAAAACCCGAGTGCAATCCGCGCAGGAGAGCGCTCCCGAAGCGCAGTCATAGCAATCCAGAGCGCGCTCCCGCCCACAAGAATAACGAGGCCGGCGCGCGACAAGTTCACTACAAGGGCCGCGATAAGAACGCCGAGCACAACAATCCAGAGAGGCCAGTGCCTTCTTCCACGACGAAGATCATCCTGCCCGCATGCAAGCAGAACAATCGCCGTGATCGCAAAGAGATCCGCAGTTTGATTCCGGTTCGGGAATGGCCCAAAGCCGCGCTGATTAATCCAAAAAGGAAAGGCCGCATGCGCCGAATAAAGCGCGATGCTGATCGCGCCGAGAGCAACGATTCCAGTGACGAAAAGCCGCAGCTGAAAACGGGCAGACCGAAGCTCGAGTTCCTGCGTGCTTACGAGATACAGCCAGCTCATTCCGGCGATCAAACTGATGAGACAACCTGCCGTAATCCACGGCTGCGGCGTCAGAGTGGCCGGGAGCGAGATCGTAAAATCGTTGACCATCGCCTTCCGCCACGCCGGTAGGAAAAACCAGCGCGCGGGCAGGAACGCGATCGCACCCAGGGCGATGAGCGCGGCGAAAATGCAGTTCGTGGCCGCGCCCAGCGAAACGCGCGGCGGCCAAATGAGCAGGTACAATCCAAGCACAGCCAACACGATTCCCTCCGCCCATTTTTGCGTGCCGCCGCCCAGGAAACAGGCCAGAACCGGCAACAGTGCGACGGCGACGTTGCCGGCTATTTGACCTGCCGAAATGTGGCGGTTTCTGCGGCTAGAAGGAGGACGCTGCACCGAATCTCGCATTAGCTGAGGACGACCGTGCTGGTATGGGGGAATCGCTCTTTAGATCGACAATTAGTGAGTGAGCTGAGCGAAGCATCATGGCCATGATAAGCTTATCACGAGTTGAAGGCGCGCGCCCATCGCGTGCTCTCACCGTCATTCGAGCTCAATAGCCATGGTCACGCAACGCACGGAAGGTCTCTACCGCCTTTTCCTGCTCGGTCAGATAATCATGCTTTTCTGGTTCGGTGTTTGGGTGATCCCGACCTTCTGCTCACCCGGAGCAGGCGCGCGCCCCGATTAGAAACAAATCGCCTTCTTGCCGTGCGAATTTTTCTCGCGAATAAAAGCCGGCCCATTCGGTTCCCGCCACATCATCAAGGCACGGAACTAGCTCTTTTTACGCGCGGTTTCGACTGTCGTGACGCATGCGATTAGCTACGGGGAATCATTTAACAGCGCATGGCGACGATAAATCGACGCCGCCCTTCAACGCCTGCAAAACCAATGAAACCGAGAATCGCGCATTATCTGAAAACAATTCGCTTCAAAGCCAGGACCATCTTCAGATCGTTGCCCGGGCTACGAACGATGCAGTTCGGGATTGGGATGTAAGAACCGGTGCTCTCGTTTGGCCCCAAGGCCTCGCAAGTTTGCTCGGTTATTGTCGATCTTCCATTCCAACACCGATCGGTTTCTGGCAACAGCACATTCACCCCGAGGATGTCGCGCGCGTCATGGCCAATATCGGCGCGGCTCTCGTCGGCAACGGCGAGCATTGGAGTGGCGAATACCGGTTTCGCCATGCCGATGGAAATTATCTCCACATCCTCGAACGCGCGCTCATATTGCGAGACGGCAAAGGCCGGGCCATCCGTTTCGTCGGCTCGCTCATGGACATCACAGCGAGAAAACAATTACAAGATCAGCTTTGCCGTTCGCAAAAAATGGAAGCCTTCGGCCAGCTCGCGGGTGGTCTCGCGCACGATTTCAGCAATTTCCTCACGACCATCCTCGGCTACAGTGATCTTGTCCTGGCCGAGACAGGCCCGAAAGGAGCGCTGGCCAGCCATGTCGCCGAAATTCGCAATGCCGCCGGCCGTGCTTCGGTTCTAACGGGGCAGCTTTTCGCATTTAGCCGCCGGCAGGCGCTTGAGCCACGCGTTGTCGAAGTCAATTCGCTCATCGCCAATCTCGAGCGCTCGCTGCTCCGATTGATCGGCGAGAACATTCAGATCATCTCCCACCTGCACGATCAAAAGGACAGCGGTTGCATCAAGGTGGACCCCGGTAAGTTGACCCAAATCATCTTGAACCTGGCAGTAAATGCACGCGACGCCATGCCAAATGGCGGTCAGCTTAGACTTGAAACCGCGATTGTCGATCTTAGCGACGCAACGGAGCCCGCTTTCTTATGCGGCGAGTATGCCCGCAGCGAATACGTTCTGATAAGCATCGCCGACACCGGCCTCGGCATGAGCAATGAAGTAAAGGCACATCTCTTCGAGCCGTTTTTTACGACAAAGGACCATGGCAGTGGTCTCGGCCTCGCCACCAGTTACGGCATCGTGCACCAAAGCGGCGGCCACATTCGCATCGAGAGCGAGGAAGGAAAAGGCACCACGGTGCGAATTTACCTTCCCAAAGTCCTCGCTCCGCCATCCACTTACCAGAAACCAAACAGAAAAAAGCTGCTGACCGGCACCGAAACCATTCTCGTGCTGGAGGACGACATCAGCGTGCGGCACATCTCGGTCCGTGTTCTTCGCAACCTTGGTTACCAAGTCATCGAAGCTGCCAATGGCGATGACGCCCAGCGTTTGATCGGGGAGAACTTGGGCCGGCAAATTCATCTTTTGCTTACCGACATGGTCATGCCGCAAATGAGCGGCCGTTTTTTTGCAGATTGGCTGCGCAAAGCGAGTCCGGGCACCAAAGTTATTTTCGTTTCCGGTTACCTCGAGGAGATGATGCTGCAGCCGCGCGATAAGATCGACAGTGGAAGGTTCTTTTTGCCCAAGCCATTCGACCCCGAGCAACTCGCGCAAACAATCCGCCGCGTCCTCGACACCTGAGCTGTAACGGCCGACCTCCGTGGCGGCGGAACATCTCGATCTTTCACTCGCGACGGATGTCGGAGTTGTCGATTGTCGATCTTGCGCGAACATTCACAGCGCGTGATCACGTTCGAAGACATCGAAGCGGCGCGCGACCGCATCAAAGGCGCGGTTTTTTATTCGCCTTGTCCGCCATCCATTCCGCTAAGCGAAATCACCGGCATGGAGATTTTTTGCAAGCTCGACAACTTGCAGCGCACCGGAAGTTTTAAGGAGCGAGGCGCGCGCAACGCGCTCGCGCAACTTTCTGCCGATCAAAAAAAACGAGGCGTGATCGCGGCGTCGGCTGGCAATCACGCCCAGGCGCTGGCTTATCAGGGGAAATTGCTTGGTATTCCGGCGACTGTGGTCATGCCAAAATTCGCGCCGCTGATTAAGGTCAACAATTGCGAAGAGCTCGGCGCAAATGTGGTCCTGCACGGCAAAGATTTTGCCGAAGCAAACGCGCGCGCGCACGAAATCGCGAAAGAAAAAGGTTTGGCCTACATCGACGGTTACGATGATCCCGCCATTATCGCCGGGCAGGGGACGATGGGCCTTGAGATGATCGACCAGGTTCCGGATGCCGACGCCGTCATCGTGCCGGTTGGCGGCGCAGGTCTGCTCGCCGGTGTTTCGCTCGCCGTTAAAACCTTACGGCCGGAAACAGCAATCATCGCCGTCGAAGCGGAAAATGTGGCCAGCTTTTCCGCTGCGCTCGAAGCTGGCAAACCGACGAAAATCGCGCTGCACCCGACGCTGGCCGACGGTCTCGCCATTCCGCAGGTCGGCACAAATGGATTCGAAATCGCACAATCGCGTGTCGATAAAACCGTCATCGTAACCGAGGAACAAATCGCGATCTCGATCTTGCGCATGGTCGAACTGGAAAAAGGCGTCGTCGAAGGCGCGGCTGCCACTCCGCTCGCGGCATGTCTTTCCGGAAAACTAAAAGAATTCGCAGGTAAGCGCGTTGTTCTTTTGCTTTCCGGCGGAAATATCGATCCAAATGTTTTGAGTCGCGTGATCGAGCGTGGCCTTGTTGCCGATGGACGCCTTTGCCGTTTCACCGCCATCATCAGCGATCGTCCCGGTGGTCTCGCCGATCTCGCCACGCGCATCGCCTCCAACGGCGCGAACATAAAACAAGTCGTACACGATCGCGCGTTTGGAAGTTCGGATGTTTCCGCCGTGCACGTTCGTTGCACGGTCGAGACACGAAATCATCAGCATCTCGCCGAGTTGCGCGCCGAACTGAAAAGCCACGGAGTCGAAACGTACGATACCAAATAGGCTGTAGCCGCCCCGCTCTGCCGGGGCGCGCGGTTGCTTCGCAAGATCACGGCGACAGAGCGCCGTGGCTACAAACTTGAAGCGCAGGTCACGTTCCGTAGTCTCTTCCCGATGCAAACGGGCGAAATAATTTCTAACTTCGATTCCTTCGCGCGCCGCCACATCGGCCCGAATGACGACGAAGTGCGCGAGATGTTGCGCGACGCCGGGTTCGAAAATCTCGAGGCGCTAGTCGATGCGACGGTTCCGAAGAACATCCGCTTAGATCGACAGTTGCATTTGCCTCAAGCCAAGTCGGAGACCGAAGCACTGGCCGAGCTGCGCGCGCTCGCCACAAAAAACAAAGTTGCGCGCTCGTTTATCGGCGCTGGTTATCACGATTGCATCACCCCGCCGGTTATTCAGCGCAATATTCTCGAAAATCCTGGCTGGTACACCGCCTACACACCCTACCAGGCCGAGCTCGCGCAAGGCCGGCTCGAAGCGCTGCTCAATTTCCAGACCATGATTGTCGATCTTACGAAGCTCGATATCGCCAACGCGTCGCTGCTCGATGAAGCAACGGCCGCGGCCGAAGCGATGGCGCTTTGTCGCGCCGTCGCTTCCGATCGAAGAACTTTTTTCGTCGCCGACAATTGCCATCCGCAAACCATCGAAGTCGTGCGCACGCGCGCGAAACCGCTCGGCATCGAAGTTAAGATCGGCAATTACGCGCGCTGCAAATTCGACGACACTGTCTTGGGCGCGCTGGTGCAATATCCAGCAACTGACGGCGCAATTTGCGATTATGCCGAATTTGTCAGGCAAGCGCACGACGCCGGCGCACTCGTCGTCGTTGCGGCGGACATTCTTGCGCTCACTTTGTTGAAACCGCCGGGCGAGTTTGACGCCGACGTTGCAGTTGGCAGCACGCAACGGTTCGGTGTTCCGCTCGGCTTTGGCGGACCGCACGCCGCCTATTTCGCAACGCGCGATCAATACAAACGACACATGCCCGGTCGTCTTGTCGGCGTTTCACACGACGTCGAAGGCCGACCCGCCTATCGCCTCGCCTTGCAAACACGGGAACAACACATCCGTCGCGATAAAGCCACGAGCAACATTTGCACGGCGCAGGTTCTTCTCGCCGTCATTGCGTCGATGTACGCGGTGTATCACGGCCCGCGCGGCTTGCGCGCGATCGCGGAGCGAATCGATCGGCTAACGAGCAAACTCGCTTTCGGTCTGAAAAACCTCGGCTTCAAGATCGCGCACGAAAATTTCTTCGACACGGTTCGCGTTGAGGTCGAATCAAGCGCCACGATTCTGGAACATGCGCAAAAAGCGGGCTGCAATTTGCGCGAGCTTGGGCCGCGCGCGATCGGCGTTTCATTCGACGAAACGACTTCGGAAAGCGACATCGAATTGCTCATGTCGATCTTTCGCGGAACGCATGTCCGCGATTTTGCCGATGACAAACTTGATGCATCCGCGTTTCGTGTTCCGAAATCCGCGCTCCGCGATTCGGAATTCCTCACCCATCCGGTTTTCAACACGCATCACATCGAAACCGAAATGCTGCGTTACTTGAAGAAACTCGAGTCGCGCGATCTTTCCCTCACCACGTCGATGATTCCGCTCGGCTCGTGCACGATGAAGTTGAACGCTACTGCAGAAATGTTCCCGATCTCGTGGCCGGAGTTTGCGAAGCTGCATCCGTTTGCGCCGGTCGATCAAACGATTGGGTACATCGACATGTGCAAACAGCTAGAGGAATGGTTGACGGAAATCACCGGGTTTGCCGCGGTTTCGTTGCAACCCAATGCCGGCTCGCAAGGCGAATACGCGGGTTTGCTCGCGATCCGCGAGTTTCATGCCTCGCGCGGCCAAGCGTATCGCAACATTTGCTTAATTCCAACTTCCGCGCATGGGACAAATCCGGCGAGCGCGGTCATGGCCGGATTCGAAGTCGTTGCGGTGGCGTGTCTCAAAGATGGAGATGTCGATCTTGCCGACCTGCGCGCGAAAGTGGACGAGCACGCGCGCGACTTAGCCGCGCTTATGGTGACGTATCCGAGCACGCATGGCGTTTTTGAAACGACGATCCGTGAGATTTGCGAGATCGTGCACACGCACGGTGGCCAAGTTTACATGGACGGCGCGAACATGAACGCGCAGGTCGGCCTTTGCCGACCGGGCGATTTTGACGCCGATGTTTGCCATTTAAATTTGCACAAGACGTTTTGCATTCCCCATGGCGGCGGCGGTCCGGGCGCCGGACCGATCGGTGTTGCGAAACATCTCGCGCCGTTTTTGCCGGCGCAAGCTTCCCTGAATGCGGATGTCGATCTTAACAAACGCGTGGGTCCTGTCGCCGCCGCGCCTTACGGCAGCGCGAGCATTCTGACGATTTCCTGGATGTACATTCGGATGATGGGCGCTGCTGGACTGAAACGCGCCAGTGAAGTCGCGATCCTGAATGCGAATTATATCGCGAAACGACTCGATCCGTATTTCCCGATCCTGTTCAAAGGCAAACGCGGACTGGTCGCGCACGAGTGCATTGTCGATCTTCGCCAATGGAAGAGCGCCGGCGTCGAAGTAGAAGACGTGGCAAAGCGGCTGATGGATTATGGCTTCCATGCCCCCACGGTTTCCTTTCCCGTCGCCGGCACGATGATGATCGAGCCGACGGAGAGCGAATCAAAAGATGAACTGGATCGGTTTTGCGACGCGATGATTTCAATCCACGCCGAGATCGAAGCGATCGCGAACGGCAAGATCGACAAAAAAAATAATCCTATCAAGAACGCGCCGCACACGACGCGACAAATCGCAGCGGAGAAATGGGACCACCCGTACTCGCGTGAAGAAGCGGCCTTTCCCGCGCCGTGGACACGCGAACACAAATTCTGGCCGGCCGTTGCCAGGATCGACAATGTTTACGGCGATCGGAATTTGTTCTGCTCGTGTCCGCCGATGGAACAGTTGTCCGAGTAGCGCCCCCAGACCGATGCGCGTGGTTATCCTTCGGGCGCGAGCTCGGGAGAAGCACTGACAACACGCGTCGGCACCAGTCGTAAAGCGGTGCCTTGCGTTTCTTCCGCGGCGGGGGCGCCGGCTTCGTGGTATTCGGCGTCCTGGTTAACCTGCCAGAGATCGTAGAGCTGAGTGTCGGCCAAAATATTTTCGACACACAACATGGCGGTCATCATGGCGTGGTCCTGGTTGTTGTACTTGTGCATACCGTTGCGGCCGACGAGGTGCAAATTTGGGTAACGGTCTTCCAGTTCCTGCCGAATCGTCGCGACATGTCGCGCGTAATCATCATCGTAAACCGGATACGCTTTCTTCTGTCGAACAACGCAACCATCGACAACGTCGCCTTCTCTGGCGAGGCCAATCTTGATCAGCTCGCGTTTGCCAAGCTCGATTAAATCTTCATCCTTCGAGTCCCAAACGCCGTCATGCTCGAAACAGAAATACTCTAGGCCGTAACAGGCCTTTGCAGGATCGGGCACCATCTCAGGTGACCAGGAGCGGAAGTTTTGAATGCGGCCGACTTTGACGCTCGGATCGTGAATGTAAATCCAATTGTCGTCGAACATGTTTCGCTCTTTCAGAATGAGCATGACGGTGAGGAAATCGCGATAATTGAGACTTTCCGCCGCGCGCAAAGTGCGCTCGGAAACCTGCGGCGAAAGGCCGCGAACCAGCTCGCGCATCGGCGCGGAGGAAATGACGTGATCCGCAGTGAGACTTTGCAAATTACCTTGCCGATCCTTGAACTGGAGGTTCCATGCCGATCTTAGCTCATCGTAAGCACAACCGGTGACTTTGCAGGCCATTTCAATGCGGCCACCCCGGGTTTTCACCTTCTCGGCGCATGCTTCCCACATCATGCCGGGGCCCCGGCGGGGATAACGGAATGCGTTGATCAGTGTCTTTATTACTCTGGTGCGGTCACCATTGTAGCGCTGCGGCAAAAGTGCGTTCTTGATCGCGCTGCCCAGGGAAAGACCTTTGATGCGTTGCGCTGCCCAGTCGGCGGAAATTTCCTTGCAGCTCATCCCCCAGACTTTTTCGGTGTAGCTTTTAAAGAAAATATTAAAGAGACGCCGTCCGAATTGGTTGGTCACCCAATCCTCGAAATTGCGGGGATCGCGCACGGGCAAAAGCCGCGCTTTGAGCCAGGAAAGGAGGCAAAGGGTCGATTGGACAATGCCAAGCTTGATGAGCGCTTCGAATGGTTTCAGCGGGTAGGCGAAAAATTTGCCGCCATAAAATATGCGCGACGATCGCGGCCGCTGCAGCATGTCGTTGGGCAAAATTTCCGTCCACAGATCTTCGACCGCTTTCGATTTAGAAAAAAAGCGATGACCACCGATGTCGAAGTGAAATCCTTTGTAAGTGGCGGTGCGCGAAATGCCGCCGACGTAAGCGGGGTCGGCCTCAAGGACGGTAACATCGACATCGTTCTTCGAAAGCAAATACGCAGCGGTCAGTCCGGCCGGTCCGGCTCCGATGATAGCGACAGTTGTTCTCATTATTTCTAGGCCACCCAATTACCTCGAGTAAAATTCCAGACGTACCATCCCTGGACGCTTAACCCAGCAGCGCTGACCAGTGCCACTGCCATGCCGAACGCTCGTAACAGAATCGGCGGAAAACGAAATTGATGCAGAAAATGCAAAAACGCCAGCACGATCAGCGCATGAACGCAAAATTCGTAGCGAAGCATGCTTTCCATCTCGACGCCGGCCACCCCGCTTACGGAAATGTAATAGATCACGGCGGCACAGAAATAGAATCCGGCGCGCGTCGCCCATTCGGTGCGCCAGCGAATTGCCGGGAGCAGTTCGCAAACCGCGATCACGACTAAAAGCAATGCGCCCAACGTCATCGACAGCTGGCTTGCCTCCTTGGGATTATTCAAGGCCGGAGCAAGCCAGCGATAACTCGACGGCTTAAACACTGCGAGGTAATCGGGGACGATGCCCCAGCCGGCCGATTGCGTAAGCATATAAATATTCCAATGACCCCAGCGCAGCTGACAGAAAATGAAGAAGAAGACGGCACCCAATGTGGCGGCGAACACCAAACTCAAGGCCGGCCCGTAATGACGAAGCCATGACCGCGGCTCGCGCAAGCCACGCCATCCTCCTGCGAAGAGGGAGCGCACCACAGGAAAAGCCGCGCACGGGATCCCAACAATTCGGGTCGCGGACATGACCATGCCATGGAGCGCCGCCCACACTTTCGCGGCGCAAGCGTCCGCGCTGCTCCAATAGATGAAGCCGATTAGGGCCATGAGAAAAAGCGACTCGGAATAGCCGGCAATAAGAAAGAAGGCAGCCGGATGAGCAATAATGGATAAGGCGCCAAAAAATTGGAGCGCAGGCGAGAGATTCCAGCGGTCACAAAAGAGAAAAAAATAACTCCAGAAACCCCACGCCGCTGCTTGAGCGGTAATTAACAGCGCGTTCTGAGTGCCGACGTGCAGGCCGTAACGCAGCACAGCAGCGATCGCGGGATAAGCTGGGAAAAAAGCCACATTGGATACCTCCATCACTTTGTGACTGATGGGGGGCACCGGCGTTTGATAGCCACGCTCGACGATGTTTTCGAACCAATAACTATCGTGCTGAATGAGAGTAGAGTAACGGTAAGAAAGCGGCCCTTCCGGCGCGAGAAGGCCAATCGCCACCGCGATTTGCGCGAGAGTGAGCAATAATCCCGCAAGGACGGGCTTAAGAGACGATGAGAGGCGAGTCATGGCGTCACAAGTCGGAAGCGCCGAAGAGATACGAAAGCTTAGGAGATTGCAAGAACTTGTCGGTTTCTCCCGGCATGCACTCTCAAATCGCATTTGTTCCAAGGCGTCCCCAGCTCGTTTCGGTGGCAAAGTTTGACGACGAGCCGATCTGTTTATTCGCGGGAATTGAAATCATTATCGGCGCGGCCTATCTGAGGTGCCGCAGCTTCAAATTAACGCGCCTCTATTGTTCACGAGTCCGCCCCAAGCGAGGTTGGGCTGGACCAGGAATGCCCTGACGAACCAGGGAACCGCATTTTTCGGATGATCTCGCGACATCCGATGACCAATTCACAGTAGTCTGGCCGGCGTTTTACGGTAATCGCTCGGATTGTCGCCGATGCCCCGCAGCGATGGATGTTTCGCAGAAAGCTATGCTTTCGGCGGGCAAATTAGAAACAATAACTGAGAGAGTGCTCAGTAAACCGGAGAAATAGATATCTTTGCTGCCAACCGAGTTGCCGATGTAGAGGCCATAACCGTTGGTATTGCCGGCGGTCCAGCCAAAGGTCACAGTTGAAGAGCTAAAGGTCGACCCCGGACTCGGACTCAGCATCTGCGCCTTGTCAATCGTTGGTGTTGGGGCGGTGTTGGAGTCGGCGTCGGAGTTGGTGTTGGTGTCGAGTTTGAAACGACATTAAGAATTCCTGTGGCGGTTGTAGCCGATTGCGCGTCGGGGTTCGTAACTGTAATTGTCCGCGGGCTGAGCGTAGCGTTCGATGCTACGGAAAGGTCGAGCGTAACCTGGGTTGGTCCGTTGTATGCAACGTTATTCACCGTAACCCCAGTACGGCCTAAGCTGGCCGCTATCCGTTTGGCAGAGCCCGTTCCTGGATCAAAAAAGCCCGAACCATTCGATGACACGCCTGTGACGACCACGTTTTGATTGTTGCGACGTTGCCACCGGACCGCCGCCGCGGCGAGTAATGCGGAAGACAAAAAGCGCGGCCGAATCAAGCCGCCAGTTTGACGGCGTCTTTGTGTCCGAGAATGCGAACCGTCTGCTGGAGTTGCTCGATCTTAAGCGGCTTCTTTAACAACGTGATCGGACCCTTGGCCAGAATCCGATCAAGCATCTCGCTGTCCGGATAGCCGGTGATGACGACAATTGGACAATTCGGCTGCTCCTCCCGCGCGCTGTCATAAACATCATCGGCCGGACCGTCCGGTAATTTTAGGTCGAGAAAAATAAGATCGAACTTCTGTTTGTCGAGCGCGGCGAGCGCTTCCTTCACCGTCCCAACGACAACGCGACTAAAGCCGATTTTCTTCAAAAACAGCTTGAAAAGATTTTGCAGACTCTCGTCATCGTCCACCACGAGCACAGTGGGTTGACCGGACTTGTCCTCCTTTAGGATGTCCTTATCGAGCGAAGATTTCTTGATGCGCCAACGGCCTCCGATTTGTATGGCTGGCAATTGGCCGCGCTGGACGAGATAATAAACGGTCGGCAATGGAATCCGGAGGTATTTGGCCGTTTCCTTGACCGTGAGGAGGTTATGCATGGAAAAAAATCATCTACTTGAGCAAAAATGGGCAAACCAATTTGACACCACCAGCGTTATAAATTTTAGAATCGGTGTCAATGCTTTGTTCGGCCGGGTCGCGCCGCGTCCGCCCCGGTTGTCTGCGCCACAGGCTCACTTCGCGACTGGACAAGGCGGTAGCGGCGGTTGACTATTCGCATTTTATGAGCGTGCTGTTCTTTAAGCGCTTTTTGCAGCGACCGTTTCAAATCGCTTCCATTGTCCCTAGCTCAAAAGCGCTGGTCGAGCGCGTCGCGAGTAAGATAGATTTCAGCCGGCCACGCGTAATCGCCGAGTACGGTCCCGGCGAAGGGGTGCACTCGCGCGAAATCGCGCGCCGGATGAGCCGGGATTCGCATCTTCTTCTTTTTGAACTCGATCGCGCCTTCTCCAGCGATCTCGAACGGCAATTTGCCGGCGATCGGCGCGTGCACGTGATTCATGGAGACGCGGCGCGTTTGCCACAGGAATTAGAGCGCCGCCGTATGGCTAACTGCGATTATATTCTTTCCGGAATTCCCTTCAGCATTCTCAAGATCGACAAGAAACGCGCGCTTCTTCAAAAAACGTACGACGCGCTCGCGCCGGGCGGCAGCTTCATCATCTATCAGGTGACCAACGAACTAAAACAGCACGCCACCCTTTTCGAGTACGCAGAGTCAGAATATTTTCTGCAAAACATTCCGCCGATGTTCATCACTGTCTTTCAAAAAACGCCCACGCTGAACGGCCGTCGTCGCGAGGTCGAATGGAGCCGCGCTCCCGCAAATCGGCAGGCATGAGCGGCGGAGCGACGCGGATGGAGAAGGACTCGATGGGCGAAATGTTCGTTCCGGCCACTGCTCTTTATGGCGCTTCCACCCAACGCGCCGTCATTAATTTTCCAGTCAGCGGTTATCGATTTTCGAGGGAGTTTATTCGCGCGCTTGGTTTAATTAAATGGGCGGCCGCGCAAGCAAATCATGATCTTGGTTTACTTGATGCCCATCGCTGCGCGCTCATCGTCCAGGCGGCCGAGGAAGTTATCGATGGAAAACTCGATGAACATTTCCCACTCGACATTTTTCAGACTGGCTCCGGCACGAGCACGAACACGAACGCGAACGAAGTGATCGCAAACCGTTGCGCGCAACTCGCAGGCAAACCGATCGGCTCACGTGAAGTCGTTCATCCAAATGATCACGTGAACATGGGACAATCGAGCAACGATGTGATTCCATCCGCCATCCATATCAGTGCCGCCGAGCAGCTAAAAAAGCACCTCGCTCCCATGCTGGAAAAGTTGCAAGGCGCGCTCGAGACGAAAGCGAAGGAGTTTTGGGAGATAATCAAAATCGGCCGAACACACTTGATGGACGCGACGCCGATACGGCTCGGCCAAGAATTTTCCGGTTATGCGCAGCAAGTCGCTTATGCGCGCGCGCGCGCCGAAAAAGCAGTCGACGTTTTGCGCGAGCTCGCGCTCGGCGGCACTGCAGTCGGTACCGGCCTGAATCGACATGTCGATCTTCCGGGCAAGATGATGCGGCATCTGGAACAGCGCACCGACATTGCTTTTTACGAAGCGAAAAATCATTTCGAAGCGCAAGGTGGCAAAGACGCGGTGGTCGAAGCCGGCGGACTGCTCAAAACGATCGCGGTCAGTTTGTTCAAAATAGCCAACGACATTCGCTGGCTCGGGAGCGGCCCGCGCTGCGGCATCGGTGAAATTCAATTGCCAGCCACGCAACCGGGCAGCTCAATCATGCCGGGAAAAGTCAACCCAGTAATGTGCGAATCGCTCATGATGGTTTGTGCGCAAGTGATCGGCCACGAAGGAGCCATCACTTGGGCGGGTGCGAACGGAAATTTCGAGCTCAATGTGATGATGCCAGTGATGGCATATGATCTTCTCGAATCGATCCGGCTGCTCGCGAACACAGCCGATATTTTTTGCGACAAGTGCGTCATTGGGATCAGCGCAAACAAAAAGCGTTGCGAGGAGTTAGTCGAATTGTCGATGGCGATGGTGACGAGCCTCGCCCCAAAAATTGGCTACGATCGTGCCGCGGAAATCGCGAAAGAAAGCGTCGCGACGGGGCGGACCGTGCGCGAAATCTGTCGTCAGAAAAAAATATTGCCCGAAGCGGAACTAAACCGCGCGCTCGACCCGATTGCGATGACAGAGGCCGGCGGTGAAAGGGCCGCTAATGGAGAGCGTCGCGCAAAAAATTCTCCCTGAGTTGTAACCGCCCTGCGCTCGGTTTTTCCTGGATCGACATATGGTCGCTAACGTCAACGGACCCCAATTCTCAGGCGGCGCGAACATTGCGCTCAAATGCCCGAGCCACACCTACGAGCAGACGGTCGCCTTTTATCGCGATACGCTGGGCTTGCCATTGATCGAGGAAGAAGCCGATGGTTGCATTTTCCAATTTGGCCCTAACCGGCTTTGGATCGACAAGGTTCCAAATTTGAGCCAGCCCGACATTTGGCTGGAATTGGAAACGAATGATACGGAAGCAGCCGCGTCGTTTTTAAAAGTAAACGGCGTGCCCCGGCGTGACGAAATCGAACAACTTCGGGAAGATTTCGACGGTTTCTTTATCTCCGCGCCCGCCGGCGTGATTCATCTTATCGTCGGTCAAGAGGAATAGCTTTTCTGCCGCCACCGTCCGATCCACGTGCCCCAACCGTAAAAGCCCAGGGTCTCCAGGCAGCCGGCTTCCACTAATGCATCCACATCCCTTCGAGTGGGTGTCACTTTGATGTTCTCGGCGGGTCCGGCGTAATCGTCGATCACCAGCCAGCAATCATCCGCGAGACGCTCGGCATAACAATTAATATCCCGCTGCACGGCGCCATCCGCGTCAATTATGAGCAAACCAATTTCGTCCGGGCCCAATGTCTGCTCAACCGCGGAGATCGTCGCTGGGTCGAAAGAGTAACCTTTAATTAAGGTGACCATTTCCGACATGCGCTGCTTGGCGAGACTTCGTTCCAAGTCGCGCAAGATATTTTTCGTTCCGAGACGCCGATGTTCCAAGCGTCCACCTGGCTCGATTGTAACGATCGCCTTTTTGCTTCCGGATTCGCCCACACCCAGCGCTGCTGCCATCGTCGCTCCGCCAAGAAACGCGCCAATCTCGAGAATGTGTCCAGTGCACGCTTTTGCGAAGTGGTAGATTAAGAGCAGGACGTCGAGGTGCAGCATGGAATACTTGTTACCGATTGTATTCAACTGGCCATGAATCGGCTGCTGCCGGTACTGCATGAGCGTTTGCATAAGGTACAGGCAATCGTGCAACCGGCCTTCATTACTCATGAGCTCGCACCCTTAAGCGTCGTGCAATGACGACCCATCACGACAAGGTCGCGCTCCACGTCGTCAAGCCGCGCGATTCGCGGGAATAATCCCCAGCGTTCGAATCCGAGCCGCTCGAATAATCTCAAGCTTGATTCGTTGTGCGCAAAGATCAGCCCCACCATCGCGTTAATCCCAAGCGACGGGGCGTGCGCAATTCCTGCTTCCAACAAATGGCGCGCAACCCCGCGGCGGCGAAATCTTTCATCGACATACACACTCAGCTCAATCGTGCCGCGGTAGGCGCAGCGCGGAAGAAAACTCTTGAAACTGAGCCAGCCGCGCACGCAGCGATCGATTTCAGCTACCCAGAACGGGTGACGATTCGGCGAGTGTTCGCTCAGCCAATCACGGCGGCCTGCCACTGTGACCGGCTCGAGTTGTGCGGTTGAGATGCGGGTCGCGACAGCCGCGTTATAGATGCCGATGATCGCCGGCAGATCCGCCTCGACGGCGTCGCGGATCTTCGCTTCTTTTCTAGCGGCGGTCGGAGCCTCCCCTGAGCGATGTCGAAGGGACCGCTGATCTTTTTCGCTAAAAGCGACGGCGCTCATGGAGCGCCGCTACAGGATGAAGTTTGAAAGAACGTGGTCTCAAACGTCGGCTGAAATGCGCCGCGCTCTGTTTGGCCGATGCAAAAACGCGCACTGATTTGCGATTGTGCGGCGCAATAAAGTTCCATGTCGATCCTGCCGGATTTCGCGAGCGAATCGCGGACGGCGGCAAAGGCGAGGGCGGGCGTGTTACAGTCGCGGCTGAGATGTCCGAGCACGACGCGCTCAATTTTTCCGGGAAGAAGTTGCTCGATCACACTGGCAGCGGCGGCGTTCGAAAGATGCCCGTGCCGCGATTGAATCCGTTGTTTCACCGGCCACGGCCGATGCGAATCGTTCTGCAAAAGTTTTTCGTCGTGGTTGGTTTCGATTACCAACGTGTGAACCTGGCGCAACCGCTCCACGATCATCTTTGTGGCGTAGCCGAGGTCGGTGATGAATCCCAGGCTGCCGGCGCCGGCGTGAAAAGCGAAACCGATCGGATCGACCGCGTCGTGCGGCACAGGAAAAGTTTGCACGACAATGTCGCAGATCGCGAATTCTGCGCCGGTGCGAAAAATCCGCCAATTACGATGTCGATCCAGTAAGCCCTCGCGCTGGATCGCTTCGGCGGTGAGCGCGTTGCAATAAATCGGAACGTCAAATTTGCGGCAGAGAACTTCGAGGCCGCAGACATGGTCGCCGTGCTCATGCGTGAGGAGAACGCCGTCGAGCCGGTCCGGCGTCACACCGCATTGTTCAAGGCGCAAGACTATTTGCCGGGCGCTCAATCCTCCATCGACAAGAATTTTGCAGTGATCAGTCGACACAAGCGCGCTGTTCCCGGCACTGCCGCTGCCGAGCATGGTCAAACTGAACACGTTCGATATTTAGCTGCGATCTGTCTGTTTCCGCAAACAGAATTCGCAAGACGCTGCGATTTAAGCAGACCGATCGGCCAGCGTCAAAATGCGCTGCTTCTTGGCCGTGTAGTCGAGTGAACGAAAGCGCCGGATTTCATCGAGACGACGCATTCCGTTCAAAGTGTCGAGATATTGCGTGTAACTCGCGGCCAGTTCCGTCGCCTCGAGGTAACGCCCCCGAATGTTCTTGTCGATGTAGGCACGAGGATCTTGCGCAGCGAAAAGATGAAACCGCAGCCAACGCCGGTCGGTCCGCGAGACGCGTTGCGTTTTTCGAAAAAAGGCGACGAAGAGAAGTAGGACTAGATAAGTGTCCACTTGCGCTTGCAGCTCGAGATTGCGCGCAAAATCTTCCACGCCGATCTCGTGCGCGCCGCTTTGAAACTGGAGCGCAGCGTGAAGCGCATGATTGATCTCCTCCACGAACATGATGAGCGATCGAATGTTGTGGTCGCTCAGTCCGGCGCGCGGATCGTGCCTCTCCAGTTGGTCGATCAACCAGCGCGAATAATAAATGCCGACGTAAAGCCGATCGTCGGCGCGCCGCAAAAACGTGCGGGCCAATTCGCTCAGTTCGCGCGCCGATCTTCCGGCCAGGACCGACAATTGCGCGCAGCGCTCCCGGTCGATCAGACAATCCTCGAGATTAATCCCAACCTGCGCGTAAGTGCATTCGAAAAGCCTTTGGATCTGACTAAAAAGCGTCTCATTCACAGGCAAAGCGATGGACGCAGGTCGTCATCGAGGTTGAGCAACCGATCGGAAAGCTGATTTAGCGCGAGGCGAACGTCGCGAAAACGATTAGCCAACTCTTCGTAGATATCAGTGAGCTCGCATCGACGCGCGGTCGCGTGGCCGGCGACCAACTGATAATTGGTCCGGCCGATTTGTTCATAAAAATCAATGTCTGGTCCGCCGCGCAAACTGCGGCGCTGCGTGTTTTCGTGGAAGATGCCGCTGATGAAAAGCGAATAATTGCCGACGTGTGCGCGAAGGAGAAAGGCTTGCTCAGGCGTGGCGCGGGTGAGCGCAAGGAGCATGTCGGAAATATATGCGCGACCGTGATTGTCGATCTTGTCCGGGGCCTGCAATCGGTTCGCGCGCGAAAAGGTTTCCAGGAGCGAAGCGATATAATCGCAGACTTTCCGATCGACAATTCCCGCTTGCTGCAAGACGTGCCGGGCGAGCACGTAGAAATAAAACTGCGAAGAAATCTGGAGGTGACCAGCGTTGCACAAAATCGCGTCAACCAGGCGCGGATCATCGAGAATGGAATCACGTGTTTCCGAATCGGAAAGAAGATCGACAAGTGAAACCTGATCGGTGCAGGAACGCGAAAGCGTGCGAACGATGAAATCGAAATCGGCGGCGGTGAAGCGCACGCGACAATTCGCCCGAATCATCGAAATCGCATTATGAGCATCGGTGATGCCATTGGCAAGCTCTCGCCGAACGATGAAATTCTGGCGGAAGGGGTGGGATTCGAACCCACGGTGGGTTTAAGCCCACGCTCGATTTCGAGTCGAGTGCCTTAAACCGGACTCAGCCACCCTTCCGTTTTGTAAGATCGACAATCATCGATAGACTGCGGCGTAATTATGAGACGTGGGGCTGCGTTTGCAAATGTGCGCTTTTTTTGAAGACAAATCCGCACGAGATTCACGTGCTTCGTAGCAGAAGCCTGAGTGAAATGAACCGTCTTCGCATGAATGCGAGCTCCCTCGGTTGCCGCGGCGACCTCGGGATGACAACCACAAAAATGTTACAATTTTAAGCTTGCCGAGGAACCTTTCCGCACCGCATATTGTATATCCGCCAGGCGGCTCCGCTATTACTTGTTGTTCGCTGGAATTAACAGGTTATTAGCGGGGCTGTTCACGATTATTTTCCGTTATTCACAACTTAAACCGCCCTCCCCGCCATGATTCAACTTAAAGCTGGCATACCGCCTTCCTCGCTTAATCAATCGCGCAAATCATCCGATCGCCGCAAAAATCAGATCGCGAAAAAGAAAAATGGCGGTGTGCATTTTGAGCGCGTGTTCAGTGACGCCGCGATTTCGCCTTTTGATCAGATCGAATGGGAACGGCGCACGGCGGAGATCACCGACGACAGCGGCAGGGTCATTTTCAAGCAGGACAATATCGAGGTACCGAAGAGCTGGAGCGCGCTGGCGACGAAAATTGCGGTCTCGAAATATTTTTACGGCGACATCGGCAACGGGACTGATCCGCACAAAAGCGGCCGTGAAACTTCCGTCCGCCAACTGGTGCATCGCGTCACTCGAACGATCGCCGATTGGGGGATGGCGGACGGTTATTTTGAGGACACGGAGGCGGCGGAAATCTTTTATGACGAACTGACATGGCTGTGCGTGAACCAGCACGGCGCGTTCAATTCGCCGGTCTGGTTCAACGTCGGTTTGTATCATCAGTATGGCGTTGGCAAAAACGCGGGCGCGGGCAATTACTTTTATAACCGTGAGACCGAACGAGCGGAGCGCGCCGCCACTCAATACGAATATCCGCAGGGCAGCGCTTGTTTCATTCAATCGGTGGAGGACACGATGGAGGACATCATGCGGCTGGCGATGAGCGAGGCGATGCTCTTCAAGTACGGCAGCGGCACCGGAAGCGATCTCTCGTCGCTAAGATCGACAAGGGAAAAGTTGAGCGGCGGCGGCAAACCGAGCGGACCGCTCTCGTTTTTAAAAGTCTACGATCAAGTTGCCAACGTGGTCAAAAGCGGCGGCAAAACCCGGCGGGCGGCGAAGATGAACACGCTGAAAGACTGGCACCCCGACATCGAGGAGTTCATCGACGCAAAGCAAAAAGAAGAAAAGAAAGCCTGGGCGCTGATCGAGCACGGCTATGACGGGAGTTACAACGGCGACGCCTATGGCTCAGTCATGTATCAGAACGAAAATTTGAGCGTGCGGGTTAGCGACGAATTCATGGAAGCGGCGTTGGAAGGACGCGAATGGTGGACGCGCCGGGTGCGCGATGGGGAGCCGTGCGAATGCAAAGATGCGCGGACGTTGCTGCGTAAAATTGCCGAGGGAACGCACGTCTGCGGCGATCCTGGAATGCAATTCGATTCCACGATCCACAAATGGCACACGTGCAAAGGCACGGACCGGCAAAATTCCACCAACCCGTGCTCGGAATATCTTTTTCTCGACGACACCGCGTGCAATCTCGCCTCGCTTAACTTGATGAAGTTCAAGACCGCGGAGGGCGGCTTCGATGTTGGACGATTCAAAGCGGCGGTGCGCATCTTCATTACTGCCCAGGAAATCATCGTCGATAACGCCAGTTATCCGATCAAAGAGATCGCGGAAAATTCGCACATTTTCCGCACGCTTGGGCTGGGCTACGCGAATCTCGGCTCGCTCATCATGAGTTACGGCTACGGTTACGACAGCGTAGAAGGCCGGGCGCTCTGCGGCGCGGTCACTTCCATTATGACCGGCGAAGCCTACGAGCAAAGTGCGCGGCTGGCCCGAGCAATTGGACCGTTTCCCGGTTATCGGGACGCACGTTGCAGCGGCGTGCCGAAGCCGGTCGCGAAGAACAACGTCGCGTCGATGCTCGAAGTGATCGATCTCCACCGCTGCGCGGTCAATGAAATTCCCGATGTCGAAGAATTCGCTCACTTAAAAAAGGAAGCCGCCAAAACGTGGAAGCGCGCGACTGAACTGGGCAAACGCCACGGTTATCGCAACGCGCAGGTGACGGTACTCGCGCCGACCGGGACGATCAGTTTTCTAATGGATTGCGACACGACCGGGATCGAGCCGGACATCGCGCTGGTGAAATACAAACTGCTGGCCGGCGGCGGCATGTTGAAAATCGTTAATCAAACAGTCAAACCGGCGCTGGAAAAACTCGGCTACAATTCCGAAGAGATCGAACGAATCATCGCGCACATCGACGCGTTCGACACGATCGAGGATGTGCTTGACACCGACGGATCGACGATTTCCTCCGGATTGAAACCGGAACACTTGTCGATCTTCGATTGCGCGTTCAAACCGTTCAAAGGTCAGCGCTCGCTCAATTACATGGCACACCTGCGGATGATGGCGGCGGCACAACCGTTCCTGAGCGGCGCCATTTCGAAAACGGTCAATATGCCGGAATCGGCCACGGTCGAAGACATCACGAACACGTACGTGGAAGGCTGGCGGCTCGGATTAAAATCGATTGCGATTTATCGCGACGGTTCGAAACGCTCCGCGCCACTGAACACGCGCAAGACAAAAGACATGGGCGCGGCCGACGACGTCAATCTCGCGGTCGGCGTCACGGTCGAGCACGATGAATTACAAAAGTGCATTCTCGAGCTGGAGGAAGAACTCGGCAGGCTGCGGGGCAAGCTGGACAAGCCGTTGCGGCATCGCATGCCGGATACACGCATGTCGCTCACGCACAGGTTCGAAATCGCGGGACACGAAGGTTACATCACGGTTGGTTTGTATGAAGATGGTCAACCGGGCGAGCTCTTCATCACGATGTCGAAGGAAGGCAGCACGATTGGCGGCCTCATGGACACGGTCGGTACGCTCACTTCGATCGCGCTGCAATACGGCGTGCCGCTGGAAGGCCTGGTAAAAAAATTCGCTTATCAGCGTTTTGAACCGAGCGGATTTACCAAGAATCCCGACATTCGCACCGCCACCAGCATAACCGATTACGTGTTTCGCTGGCTCGGTTGCCAATTCATCAAAGGTTACAAGGAAGCGACCTCACCCGGTCGGGGACAGACGGAGCTGCCGCTGAAAGAAATACCGGAGATGGAAAAGAAGGCGCTTAATCGTCCCGTGTCGGATTTGCCGCGCACCGGCGAGAAGGAATTGATCGACGTGATCACAAACAATTCGCCGAATGATCCCGCGGGCGCGGGGCAGCTCGGGAGCAACGGCAGCAGTCACGCCGAGCGCGTGAAAGAAGCACTCGGCAGCATGTTCATGGATATCATCTGTTCGGTCTGCGGCAGCGATAAAGTGATTCGCGCTGGCGCGTGCGGTGTCTGCACGGAATGCGGTGCTAGCTTCCCACGAAGCCGGGCGCCTTACTGCCGTCGGCGTGTGGACAGGTGCACGCAGTCGGCTACAGTTGGTGACCCGCCCATGTTCGGGCGGATTCGTTTTTATGAAGATCGACGTCGAGCGGCAAAAAGAAATTCAGCAGGCGGAGGAGTTACTTTTCGCCGGGCCGCAGGCGCTAGGGTTTGCGAAAGGTCTTTTCCAGGGCCATTTCGTGGCCGATTGGGTGCTGCCGTATCCGCGCATTCCAGCGGCGCAACAGACCGAGCTGGATAAAACGCTGGCGGAGCTGCGCGAGTTTCTCGACGACAAGCTCGACCCCGCAGCAATAGATCGAGAGGCAGAGATTCCGCGCGACGTAATTGACGGCCTCGGGCGCGTGGGCGTGCTCGGGATGACCGCGCCGGCCGAGTACGGCGGCCGCGGTTTTACGCAAATGGCGAATTGCA
>WNGE01006218.1_pt1 | contig 24043 bp, 19 predicted proteins | sample 5400651 | NCBI WGS metagenome assembly WNGE01 (sample SAMN13153370, study PRJNA577476) | soil metagenome | isolation source: 60 cm soil or saprolite under grassland replicate 2 | place: USA:California | collected 2016-06-15
GCCGCGCGCGCCAGGCTGCCGGTCACCTTCGCCGGCTTCCTGTCCGGCCGGGCCGACCTGGCCGCGCTGCTGGCCAGCGCCGACGTGGCCATCGCGCCCGGGCCGGCGGAGACCTTCGGGCTGGCCGCCCTGGAGGCGCTGGCCTGCGGTACCCCGGCGGTGGTGAGCGCGGAGTCCGCGCTGCCCGAGGTGGTGGGCGAGGCCGGGGCCAGCGTTCCGGGCGAGGACCTCGCGGCCGGCGTGCGGGCCGTGCTCGCCCGGCCGGAACGGTCCCGGCGGGCCGCCGCCCGCGCCCGCGCGGAGCAGTACGACTGGAGCACGGCCGTGCGCGGCTTCCTCGCAGCCCACGGGGCCCCGGACAGCGCCGCAACAAGGAGGCGATCCGCATGACGCGGTTCGCGGCGCTGGGCGACTCGATCACGGTGGGCATGGGCGACCCGGCACCCGGACGCGGCTGGGCGGCGCTGCTGGCCAGCACGCTGCCCCAGCCCGAGCTGCACAACCTGGCCACGCTGGGCGCGCTGGCCACCGACGTGGAACGCGTTCAGCTGCCTGCCGCCGCGGCCCTGCGGCCGGACTTGGCCAGCGTCGTGGTCGGCATCAACGACACGCTCCGCGGAGATTTCGATCCCGAACGGACCGGCGCCTCTGTCGGCCGCACGGTGGCTGCGCTGCGCGCGGCGGGCGCTGAGGTCCTCACCATGCGGCTGCCGGACCCGGGCCAGATGTTCGGGCTGCCGGGTGCGCTGGCGCGTCCGCTGGCCCGCCGGATGCGGGCGGTGAACGCTGCGGTGGACGAGGTGGCGTGGCGGTACGGGACGGTGCACCTGGACGCGGCCCGCGATCCCGCCACCTACGAGCGGCGCTACTGGAGCGTCGACCGGCTGCACCCGAACGAACGCGGCCATCGCCTCGTCGCCTGCCAGTTCCACGCGCTGCTGGCCGCGGCGGATTTCCCGGTCGGCCCGGGACCCGACCCCGAGCCGTCCAGCCCGCCGCCGACCAGGCGGGCCGAGATGGGCTGGATGGCGACTAAGGGCACGGCGTGGCTGCTCCGGCGGTCCCGCGACCTGGTGCCAACCCTGGTGGGCCTGGCGGTGCGCGAATGGCTCGGCCTCGGCCGCGAAGAGCCGGAACCGCAACCGGAACCGGAACCGCAACCGGAAAATACGGAACCGAAATATCCCGGAACCGGAAAGTACGGGGGTTGCGCACGTGAACCTGAACGTCTTAAGCAAGCCTTCAGGAAACTTGCAGCTTCACGAGTGCTTACCCTCGGCCCGGCTCAAGGTGCGGAACCGATTCTCACAACGTAACGAAAAGACGTAGCCGCACCGCGGCAGTGAGTTGAGGGCAACACCCATGAGCCAGACCTATGACCCGAACAGTCCTGAAAACGGGCCGGAGCACGGGCAGGGCTATGCGTCCGGACCGGGCTGGGCCGGCTATGCCGCCGCGCCGCCGCCACCACCGCGGCGGAACCACAAGCGCGGGCTGATCCTCACCGGCGCGGTCGCGCTGGCCGCGGGGGCCGCCACGGGCGGGCTGATCGGCAGCATGCACGGGGTGACGGCGAGCACGATGACCGCCGCCTCCAGGACGCCATTGTCCGCCAGCCAGATCGCGCAGCGGGTGGACCCCGCACTGGTCGACGTCGTGTCCACCGAGGGCGACCAGGGCGCGACCGCGGCGGGCACCGGCATCGTACTGACATCCAACGGCGAGGTGCTCACCAACAACCACGTGATCCGGGGCGCTACCTCGATCAAGGTCACCGACGTGGGCAACGGGCGCACCTACACGGCCAAGGTGGTCGGCTACGACGCGAGCCGGGACGTCGCGGTGATCCAGCTGCAGAACGCGTCCGGTCTAACCACCGCCAACCTGGGTGACTCCTCCAGCGTGCAGGCCGGCGACACCGTGACCGCGCTGGGCAACGCGGGTGGCAAGGGCGGCACCCCGTCGGTCGCCACCGGCGCGGTCACCGCGCTCAACCAGTCCATCACCGCGTCGGACGAGGGGTCCGGCGCCAACAGCGAACAGCTGACCGGCCTGATCGAGACCAACGCGGACATCCAGCCGGGTGACTCGGGCGGCGCGCTGGTCAACTCCTACGGCCAGGTGATCGGCATGAACACCGCGGCCTCCAGCGGCACCCAGTTCCAGTCCGAATCCGGCCAGCCCGCCGCGCAGGCTTACGCCATCCCGGTCGACCAGGCCGAGTCCATCGCCAAGCAGATCGAGGGCGGCCAGGGCTCGTCCACCGTTCACATCGGCGCCACCGCCTTCCTCGGCATCGAGACCGACGGCAGCAACTCGGGCAGCGGCTCGGGTGACTCCGGCGGCTTCGGCGGCTTCGGCGGGCAGGGCGACGGCAGCGGCACCAGCAACGGCGTGACCATCGCCGGCACGCTGTCCGGCTCCGCGGCGGCCAGCGCCGGCCTGACCGCGGGCGACACGATCACCTCGGTGGGCGGCCAGGCGGTCTCCTCGACCAGCGACATCCAGCAGGCCCTGGTCAAGTACCACCCCGGCGACAAGATCTCGGTCAACTGGGTGGACCAGAGCGGGCAGGCGCAGACGGCGACCGTGACGCTGGCCTCTGGCCCCGCGGCATAGAAACCCGGGGCGGGCAACCCTGCAGCCCACCCCGCACGCCAGTGATCCCCGGTCACCCCCGGGGGTCACTGGCTTCGCCGTCTTATCAACCCGCCGGGGCCGCGGGGCCAGCGGGGAACGATAGAGCCGCCCGTTCGGGATAAGAATGACATGACGGCGGCGAGAGGAGAAACGGGTGCGCGCGGCGAGACTGCACGCGGCGGGCGACCTGCGGGTGGCGGACGAGCCCGAGCCGGCGGCGGGGCCGGGGACGAGCCTGGTGCGGGTCACCGCGGTCGGCATCTGCGGCTCTGACCTGCACTGGTGGGATGAGGGCGCGATCGGCGACGCCAGGCTCACCCATCCGCTGGTGCTCGGCCACGAGGGCGCGGGGGTGATCGCGGACGGGCCACGGCGGGGCGAGCGGGTAGCGATCGACCCGGCGATCCCGGACGAGACGTGCCGGGCCTGCCGGGACGGCTACCGGAACCTGTGCTACCGGATCAGGTTCTCCGGCCACGGTGAGACCGACGGCATGCTCCGCGAGGTCATGGCCTGGCCTTCTGGCTTGCTGCATCCCCTCCCCGACGGCGTGTCCGACGCGGACGGGGCCATGCTGGAGCCGCTCGGGGTGGCGATCCACTCCGCCGACCTGGGTCACCTGCCGTTCGCCGGGGCGGCCGCGGTTATCGGCTGCGGGCCGATCGGGCTGCTCCTCATTCAGGTGCTGAAGGCGGCGGGCGCGAGTTCGGTGCTGGCGGTCGAGCCGCTGGCGCACCGGCGGGAGGCGGCCGCGCGGATGGGAGCGGACCAGGTGGCCGGCTCCGACGCCGCCCTGGACGAGGCGGGGGTGGACGTGGCGTTCGAGGCGGCCGGGAACGACGAGGCGGTCGGGCTGGCCATGGCCTCGGTGCGGCCCGGCGGGCGGGTGGTGCTGGCCGGTATCCCGGGCGAGGACTCGATCAGGTTCGGCGCGTCGCTCGCGCGACGCAAGGGACTGACGATCGCGATGGTGCGGCGGATGAATGAGGTGTACCCGCGGGCGATCGGCTTGGCGGCGCGGGGGGTGGTGGACCTCGGCTCGGTGGTGACGAGCCGGTTCGGTCTCGGCGAGGTCCGGGAGGCGTTCGCGGACGGGGCCAAGCGCACCGGGCTGAAGGTCGTCGTCGAGCCGCAGCGCTAGCGGACTAGCCGCCCGTACCGCCCACGGCTAACCACGACGATGTCACATCGTCGTGGTCCTGACCACTACGGAGTCACATCGTCGTGGTTGCGCGGGACAGCGTCCGGTGACCGGTGAGGCCCGGGAGGCCAGTGCGCCAGCTGGGAGCCGTCGGCGCCCGGCCGCGGCCAGGTCCCGGGCCGGCCATCCCCTCGCGCGGCCAACGGACAGGACAAAACATGACTTGGCATGGCACTAGGGTGAACGGATGCGCTCGGCACGGCTCGCGGTGGTCCTCGACGTCTGCTGCGTGCTGGTATTCGTGATCATCGGCCGGGAAAGCCACGGCGAGGGCCTGGCCGGCATTGCCTCGACGGGGTGGCCGTTCCTGGCCGGGCTGGCGGGCGGCTGGCTGGGGGCGCGGGCGTGGCGGCAGCCACTCCGGCTGTGGCCGGCCGGGGTGGGCGCGTGGCTGGGTACGGCGGCGCTGGGCATGCTGTTCCGGGTGGTGTCCGGGCAGGGCACCGCGCCCGCGTTCATCGGCGTCGCGCTGGCGTTCCTCGGCCTGTTCCTGCTCGGCTGGCGCCTGCTGGGCCGGCTCCTGCCGGGCCGGCTGGGCCGGCTGGGCTGGCTCAGGCGCTGACCGGGGTACGGTCCAGGCCGATGTCGTAACCCTCGCCGATGCTCGCGATCAGCGCGGCGCCCTCGTCGGGGCGGCCCGGCCGGTACAGGCGCTCCAGCGCAGGTCAGTCACTATTTACGGTAACCGCGAGCGGGCCCTGCGGCCTAGGAGCCTGCCGTTTCGGCGCGGTCGATGGCCCGCAGAACGCCGCGGAACAGCCGCTGCCGGCTGAACGCCAGGCGCGTGGCGCGGAGCCCGGCGGTCGCCGCCGCCTCGCTCAGCGGCCCGCCCGGACCGCCGTACATCCGCCTCGCCCAGCCCGGCAGGGTCGAGAACGCGAGGACGGCGACCGGCGGCAGGCCCAGCTTCAGCCCGCGGCTGCCGTCGGGAACCGGCGGATGGAAGGTCAGCCGCAGCGCCTGCCTCGCCTCGTCGCACGCGTACAGGCCGGGCCTGACCTCTTCGTAGTAGGCGCCGAGTTGGGCCATCGAGGCCGGCGCGGCGCTGCGGTCGATGCCGATGAGTTCGGCGCTGGTGCGCTGCTCTTCGACGAAAGCGTCGAGGTCGGCGGCGGAGAACGGCAGCCGGCTGCGCCGGGCTATGTCGGCGCAGGAGGCGACCTCGCCGCAGTGCACCCACAGCAGCAACTCGGGGTCGTCGACCCGGTACCGGGTGCCGTCGGGGTCGGTTCCGCTCAGCGAGTCGTGAATCTTGCGCACGCGGCGTCCGGCGCGTTCGGCCTCGGCGGTCGTCCCGAACGTGCGCGTCTCGATGAACGTCCTGGTCCGCCTCAGCCTGGCCCAGGCATCGGCCGGCTCGGTGATGGTGGCGGCGTTCTGCAGCGTGCCGCGTATCACCCGCGGATGCAGGGCCTGCAGGTACAGCGCGCGCAGGACCGCCACCCACATGATCCGGCTGGTCATGATCCGCCAGGTCACCGACTGGGGACCGAACAAGCCGTCGTCTTCCCGGGCGGGATCGTACGGACTCGTGTACCGGTAGGGCGTTAATGCCATACGAAAAATGTAACCGCGTATCGGGCTCGGCGGACGGCCGGAGGGCGACGGCGTTTCCCGGGGCCGCGGGACGCGCGGGCTCGGCCTCGGGCTCCGGGCCGGGCTCAGGGCCGGGCGGGGGCTCGGCGGGGGGCGATTGGGCTACGGCCTGGTCGTAGGCCTCGCGGAGCTTGGTCACCTCGGCGTCGGGGTCGTGGAACCAGTTGGTGGACCAGAGCCGGTGGAAACGCCAGCCGAGCCGCTCCAGGTGCTCCTTGCGCAGCCGGTCCCGGTCACGGACGCTGCCGGAGTCGCGGTAGGACGCCCCGTCGGCCTCCACCGCCAGGATCATCCGGGACGGGTCGTCGGGGTGCGCGGCGGCGAAGTCGACGCGGTAGCCGCCGACGCCGTACTGCGGGACCACGGTGATGCCGTACCCGGCCAGCCGCGAGCGCACCGACGCCTCGAACGGGTTGGCGGTCCCGGCCCCGGCGGCGGCCATCGGGGTCCCGCCGGCCCCGGCGTACTCGAGGTATTCGGCCAGCAGCCGCGCGCCCGCCTTAGTCAGCCGTCCGGGGTCGACGTCGTGGCTGGAGAACGAGCTGACCACGGTGAGCCGGTGCTTGGCCCGGGTGGCGGCGACATTCAGCCGGCGCTCGCCGCCGTCGCGCAGCAGCGGCCCCCACTGGTACCGCATCCGGCCGTCCGGATGCTTGCCGTAGCCAATGGACAAGATGATCGCGTCCCGCTCGTCGCCCTGGACGCGTTCCAGGTTCTTGACGAAGAAGGGTTCGGCCGCATCGTCGGCGAAGAACACCTCGACGTCCGGCTCGACCGATTCGAGTGCCGAGCGCAGCGCCAGATCGATCCGTTCGGCGTGCCTGACGCCGAGGGCGATGACGCCCAGCGACTCCTGCGGGCGGCTGCTGGCGTGCTCGAGGACCAGTTCCACCACCTTGTCCACCTCGGCCGCGACCGAGGCCTCCTGGCCGGCCCGGCCGTCCTGCTTGACCACGACGTGCTGCAGGCAGTCGTCACGGAGCACACCGGGGAAGGTGGTCAGGGCGCCGCCGTAGATGCGCTCGTTGGAGAACGCCACCAGCCGTTCGTCCCGGCTGCGGTAGTGCCAGTTCAGCGGGGCCGTCGGCAGCAGCGGCCTGAGCGCGTCCAGCACCGACTCGAAGCCCGCCCCGAACGTCACCGTCTCCTCGTCGTCGTCCTCCGGGTCCACGTCGCTGAACTGCCGGAAGAAACTGGTCGGCGGCAGTTGGTGGTCGTCCCCGGCCACCACCACCTGGTGCGCCCTTATCACCGAGGGGATCGCGTCGGCGGGCACGATCTGGCTGGCCTCGTCGAAGATCACCACGTCGAACAGCCTGGCGGCGGGTAGCACCTGGCTCACCATCAGCGGCGACATCGCCCAGCACGGCTTGACCGCGAACAGCACGTCGGCCGCCTGGTCGAGCAGGCGGCGCAGCGGCAGGTGGCCGCGGCGCAGCGCGGCCTGCTTGCGGATGACCCGGGCCTGCAGCGGGTGCCGGTCCTCGGCGTCCCGCGTCATCTCGGCCCAGGTCCGCCGGACCCGGGACCGGTTCGCGGCCAGGTGCTCGACGTCCCGGTGCCTGAAGTCGTCGGCGATCTCGTCCAGCGCGCCACCGCGCTCGGCCGCGTAGCGTGGGTCGCGGACCCTGATCTCGTCCAGGATCGAGGCGTACCAGGCGTGGTCGAAGGCGGCCGCGGCCAGGTCGCCGTCCGCCTCCCTGCGGGCCAGCTCGTCCAGCAGCGGGCGCATCCCCATCCGGTCGAACCGCAGCGCGAGCTCGTACAGCCGGGGCAGCTTCCACGGCGTGTCCTGGTCCGCGGCCAGCGCCTTGACCATCCGCTCGACCGGGCGCTGCCCGCTACCGGCGTCGCCGGGCTCGGGCAGCGCCGGGACAAGCGCGCGTAGCGCGGCCAGCTGGCTGGCGGCCTCCGCGTACAGCCGGGTCAGCTGGGGGTAGCCGGAAGGCAGCCGCGGCAGGCCTGGTTCGGCCTCGCCGAGCTCCTGCCACTGCGCCAGCTGGCTGGCAGCCGCGTCGAGGGCCGCGTGCAGGTGCTCCCAGGAGGGCCTGGGCTCGGACGGCCCGGTCCACAGCGACCTGGCCTGGGTGCGCAGCCGCCGTCGTTCGAGCAGGCCGAGCCCGGTCCCGTCGCCGGTAGCGGCGGCCATCGACGCGGGCGAACTGGCGTACACGGCCAGGTCGAAGGTGCGCAGCGTCTGCTCGATGCCGGCGAACAGGCGCATCAGGCCGGCCTGCGCGGCGAAGTCATCGCGCCGCCGCAGCCCGGCCCGGGCCGCCTCGACCTGGTTTGCGAACATCGGCAGCGTCTCGGAGTCCAGCGTGGCGGCCAGCTCACGGGCCTGGTGCGCGTCGGCGGCGGTGCGGATCAGCGCGCCGTACCACGGCGTGCTGTACGGGCGCAGGGTGAACCCGCCGAGGTGGGCGAACTCCCTGATCTCGTCGCGGACGACCTCTGCGGCCTCGGCGTCGAGCCGCTCGGGGGCAGGCAGCCGGGCCGGCGTGCGGGCCGCCGCCGGGATGCCGAGCAGCGCGGCCTGGACCCCGAACGGCGTCAGGCCCCACGGCTGGTGCACCTCGTGCAGCGCACTGACGTGCTTGCTGAGCCGCTGCACCCGGTCGGCCAGGCGGCGGTGCAGCCGCCCGGCGTCCGCCGGCGCGGAGTGGGTGGCCAGGTCGAGCGTGGCGCCGAGATCACGGGCGATCCGCTGCCGGTCCCTGGTCCCCTCGTGGATGTCGAGCACCATGTCGCCGAGCTCGACGCCCTTGAGCCGGGACAGCACGGCGTCGATGGCGGCGCGCTTCTCCGCCACGAACAGCACCTTGCGGCCGTGCGCGACCAGCGCCGCGATCAGGTTGGCGATGGTCTGGCTCTTGCCGGTCCCGGGCGGACCGTGAATCACCAGGCTCTGCCCGGCCAGCACGGTGTCGATGGCGTGCCGCTGCGAGGAGTCCGCGTCCAGCACCGAGTAGTCGTCCTCGGGCGCGTCGGAATCCTCCCGCGCCGGGTGCTCGGCCGCAACCAGCCGCTGCGCCTCGGGATCGCCGGCCACCGCCGCCACCAGGTCGCTCTCCGCCAGCAGGTCCCCGGCCGCTTCCATGTCCCTGACCATGGGCAGCTTGGCGTAGGTGAAGGTGCCGATGACCTGGCGGGGAATGATCTCGAATCCGGGGACTTCGGCCGCCGCCGCGGCCGCCTCCAGCCGGCCGGCCGCGTCCTGCGGGGTCAGGCCGTCAAGTTCGGCCCCGAACACGCTGGTGAGCTTGTGCACCAGCACCGGGTTGACCTCTTCCTCGTCGTCCAGGATCAGCTCGAAGTCGTCGTACCTAGCCCGGGTCGGCGCGATGGTGAGCCCGCGGAGCAGCACCGGCGCGGCGGGCTCGAGGAACAGCTCGTCCCAGCGGGCCATCCCGGTGGCGAGGTAGCCGGCCCGGATACCGCGCTCCTCGAACAGCTCGCGGGCCTTGCGGTGGATGGCCTGGATTCGCCTGATCGCGTCGGCGCGCAGGTCGACATCGGCGAACAGCCTGGTCAGCCGGACCGAGCCGCGCTCGGTGAAGCGGTCCAGCGCATCGGGGTCGGCCTGAGCCAGGTCGAGCGTGCCTGCCCGCCGGTCCTTGTAGTACAGCAGCGTGTTCCGCCCGCCCAGGTCGGTCAGCGCCTCGATCCACTGTTGCTGGGCGGTCCGGACGAGCTCCAGACGCCGACTGCCATCATCCTCGGTCATGCCACGGGCCTCCCAGGGGCGAACGCGTCGGCATGCGTCTTCCCCCGCCGCGGCGATCTATCCGCCCGGTCGGCGGACGCCATGAAGCGGGGGCTCGCAAGCTGCGGCTCCCGATCTATAACGAATTGATAACGGGAATGCGGGCAGGCTTCGGCCGGGCCGGCCGTCGGAAGATGATCGTGTATGCGCGCATGTATGCGCATACATGAAGGGATGCCTCCGGGTGCGGGACAAGCCGAGCGTCTACGAGGTGGCGCGGCTCGCGGGGGTGTCGACGGCCACGGTGTCCCGGGTGCTGGCGGGGTACGAGCGCGTACTCCCCCGGACCAGGGACAAGGTGCTCACCGCGGTCACTGAGCTCGGCTACGTGCCGAGCGGGGCGGCCCGGGACCTGGCCGCGCGGCGCACCGGCGTGCTCGGGCTGTGCTTCCCCGACCTGGACACCGAAGACGGCGACGGAGCCTACTGGTACGACGAGGTGATCCGGGGCATGGAGCGGGCCGCCCGGCGCAGCGGGTACGCGGTGCTCATCGCGGCCAGCCACCACCGGGACGACAGCGGCCTGGTGCTGAGCATCGCGGGACGGTGCGACGGGCTCGTGGTGCTGGCCCGCACCGCGCCGCAGGCCATGATCGACCACGTCGCGACGCGCATCCCGGTCGTGCTGCTGGCCGCCGAGGAGGGCGGGAGCAGGCCGGACCGGGCCATCGACCACCTGGCCGTGGCCAACGAAACCGGGGCGTACCAGGTGACGGCGCACCTGGCCGACGGGCACGGCTACACCAGCATCTGCTTCATCGCCGGACCGCCCGACTCACCGGACTCGGCCCGCAGGCTGGACGGGTTCCGGCGGGCCACCGCCGGGCTGCCGGAGACACCCGTCTACCACGGCGACTTCACCACCGCGGGCGGCCGGCGGGTCGCCGAGCGGATCATCGCCGCCGGGCGAGTGCCGCGCGCGCTGGTCTGCGCCAACGACCAGACCGCGATCGGGGTCATGGCGGCGCTGCGGCAAGCCGGCCTGAGCGTCCCCGGTGACGTGGCGGTGACCGGGTTCGACGGCATCATGCTCGGCCGTCTCCTGCATCCCAGTCTCACCACCGTGGTGCAGCCGATGGCGGCGCTCGGCGACACCGCGGTGGCGATGCTCACCGACCGCGTCGGCGGCGCGGGCCCGCCCCGGCTGACGCTGCCGCGGCGGACGGTGGAGCTGCCCGTCCGGCTCGAGCTCAGGGGCAGCTGCGGCTGCGCTCAGTAGGTCACCGCAATAGGCAAACCCAGGGGGGCCCGACAAGGAGGCAACCGATGAGCAGAGCCCGGAGATACTGGTGGGCCGTCATCCTGGTGGTCGTGGTCGCGCTGCTGGCCCCGGGCACCGCCCGCGCGGCCGGGAACCCGGTCAGCCCGTACGGCGGCCTGTCGTCGTCGCAGCGGGCGAGCCTGCTCGCCATCGCGCGGGACACCTGGAAGTTCTACGGCGCCGACGTCGACCAGGCGACTGGCCTGCCGATGGACAACATCACGTTCGCCGGGGGTTCGGCCACCCCGACCGGCTTCGGCCGGTACACCTCGGCCGCCAACATCGGGGTCTACCTGTGGGCCGTGGTCGCGGCCCGTGACCTCGGCCTGGTCAGCGAGCCGCAGGCCCGGGCCAGGATCCAGGCCACCCTCACCGAGGTGACGCACCTGAAGCGGGACCACGGCTTCCTGTACCAGTGGTACGACACCACCAACGGCAACGTGCTGACCAACCCGGGCCAGGGTGACTGCACCGAGACCACGCCGGCCTTCGACAACTGCTTCTTCATCTCCAACGTGGACAACGGCTGGTACGCCTCGGGGCTGATCGTGGTCCGGCAGGCCATGCCCGAACTCAGCCACCTGGTGAACAGCCTGATCGCGCCGATGAACTTCGGGCTGTTCTACGACGCCCGGGCCGAGACGCACTGCAACGTCAACCCGGCCATCACCGGAAATCAGCCGACCGGCCAGATGTTCGGCGGGTACTACGTCGGGCTGCCGCCGGAGGCGGGCGACAACTGGACGCACTACTACCACAACGGCGCGCTCTACAGCGACCCGCGGATCTCCGCCTACATCGGCATGGGCCTGCACCAGATGCCGGGCAACGTGTGGTGGCGCAGCTGGCGGGAGCTGCCGCCGCCGGCCCCGTTCGCCGACTGCCAGTCCACCGACCCCGACTTCTCCTGGCAGGGGCAGTGGCCGATGGCCGGCTCCTGGCAGACCTACACCGACCCGCAGTCCGGGCAGAAGTTCCCGGTGTGGGAGGGCCACTACACCTACCCGGGTTCCGGCCTGACGTTCATACCGACCTACGCGGGCGGGATGTTCGAGGGCCTGATGCCGAACGAGATCGTGCCGGAGACCAGCTGGGGCACGCGCAGCTTCGGGCTCGCCGACGCCCGCACCGCCCAGGTGCAGATCAAGTACGCGACCCAGCAGCTGCACGATCCCGTCTGGGGCATGTCCCCGTCCAGCACGCCGGACGACACCGGCGGCTACGGCGGGTACGGCGTCGAGGGGCTGGCCTTCCCGTACTTCGGCACCGGCGCGGACGCGAGCCACCCGAACCAGGGGCTGTCCCAGTGCCACGGCTGCGCCACCGAAGACGTGGTGACGCCGCACGCCTCCTTCCTCGCGCTGGACGTCGCGCCGCAGCAGGCCTTCGCCAACATCACCGCGCTGCGCAGCCGCTACCCGGGCGTGTACGGGGCGGACGGCTTCTTCGACGCGGTCAACCCCACGACCGGCGCGGTCGGCCACCGGGACCTGGTGCTCGACCAGTCGATGATCATGGCGGCGCTGGACAACGCACTACGCGACCGCGCGCTGCAGCGCGACTTCGCGCGCGATCCGGTGTCCTGGGCCGCGCACACGTACCTGTCGACGGAGACGATGTCGATCACCGGATGACGGGCACGCGCCAGCTTCGTGACCTCGTGCCGTAATACCCCGGATTGAACGCTCCGGCGCCCCGCTGCGTAGCACCTATGGGCGGGACGCGCCAGAGCGTCCCGGTGAGGGACGGGGACATTCATGATGCGCGAGCTCCAGCCGGGGGATCCTCAGCTGATCGGGCCGTACCGGCTGCGCGGACGGCTCGGCGCCGGCGGCATGGGGCGGGTATACCTGGGCCTGTCGCCCGGCGGCCGGGCGGTGGCGGTGAAGGTAATCCGGGCCGACCTGGCCCAGGACGCCGAGTTCCGGGCGCGTTTCCGGCGGGAGGTCGGCGTCGCGCGCAGGGTGAGCGGGCTGTTCACCGCGCCCGTGATCGACGCGGACGTGGAGAGCCCGGTGCCATGGCTGGCCACCGCGTACGTGCGCGGGCCCTCGCTGGCGGATGCGGTCAGCGAGCACGGGCCGCTGCCCGCCGCCTCGGTGCTGGTGCTGGCCAGGGGCCTGGCTGAGGGCCTGAGCGCGATCCACGCCGCGGGCGTGGTGCACCGCGACCTGAAACCGGCCAACGTGCTGCTGGCCGAGGACGGACCGCGGCTGATCGATTTCGGCATCTCCCGGGCGGTCGAGGCCAGCGCGCTCACGCATACCGGCCTGGTGGTGGGATCGCCTGGATTCATGTCGCCGGAGCAGGCCGAGGGCCGGGAAGTCGGGCCGTCGAGCGATGTCTTCAGCCTGGGCGCGGTGCTGGCGTTCGCGGCGACGGGCCAGGGACCGTTCGGTTCCGGTTCGACGCCCGCGCTGGTGTACCGCGTGGTGTACTGCGTGCCGCAGCTCGACCTCGTGCCGGCCGAGGTCCGGCCGCTGATCGACCGGTGCCTGGCCAAGGATCCGGCCCGGCGGCCCACCGCGGACGACCTGCTGTCCGGAGCCGCCCAGCCGGCGGCGGGCTGGCTGCCCGAGCCGGTGACCCGCGCGCTGGCGGCGGCCTCGCCGACGACGACTGCGGCCGCGCCTCTTGGCGCGCCCGCTCCGATGCCGCCGGTTCAGGGTTCGCCGTCGATTCCCGGTTCGCCACCGGTTCCCGGTTCGCCACCGGTTCCCGTCTCGCTGCCTACGGCGGGTCCTGGTTCGCCGCCCACGGCGCGTCCCGGCCGGCCGCCCCGGCGGGCGCGGCGGCTCGGCCGCTGGCGGCCACTGACCGCAACGCTGGTCCTGTCCGGGCTGCTCGGAGCCGGGGCCACGGACCACGCCGGCCCAGACACTCGCGCCGGCCAGCACGCCCGCCTCCGCGACCGCGTCCGCGCCGGATGCCTCGTCCCCACCCGCGGCAGCGGCGCCGCCCGCGACCGCGCCGACCTACACACCGCCACCGAGCATGCCGCCCGCAACCATGACCCCGCCGCCGAGTTCCAGCGCGCCGCCGAGCCCGACGACGTCCCCGAGCCCGGGTGCTTCGTCGACCGCCTCTCCCCCGGCGTCGACGACAGCCGCCCCCGCAGCGGCTCAGCAGGGAGGCTAGTAGGCGCCGGTTGGCTGTCTGGCGTGCCGGTGGGGGGGAGGGGATTGCTGCGCCCGTGCGCCGCTTTGCGGCGCCAGCAAAGCCGAGCGGCCCTGCGTTCTACGGCATGAACGCGCCGTCCGCATCGAATGATGGTGACGCCGGCCCGGTACCAGGCTGCCCGGCCGACGCTCTAGGCACCGCTGCCGTAGGGGCGGGTGAGCAGCTCGAGCAGGTGGCCGTCGGGGTCCTCGAAGTAGACGCCGCGGCCGCCGTCCCTGGTGTTGATCACGCCGGCCTGGCGCCGCCCGGGATCGGCCCAGTACGGCAGGTCCTGCTGGCGGATCCGGCCGAACGCGGCGTCGAACTCCTCCTCCCCCACCAGGAAGGCGTAGTGCTGGGCGGTTATCGCGCCGCTGGTCTCGGCGAAGTCCAGCGACACGCCGTTGTCGGCCTCGACCACGAGGAAGTGGCCGAACCTGGTGGCCGGCGGCAGGCCGAGGATGCCGGTAAGGAACGCCGCCGACCGCTGCTGGTCGCGGCACGAGACGATGGTGTGGTTCAGTTGCACGCTCATGCCGATGGCATACCCGGCGGCTGGAGCACGCAGAACTCGTTTCCGTCCGGATCGGCCAGGATGTGCCCGAGCCAGCCGTCCTCGGTGACGGGCTCGGTGGTCAGCAGCGTCGCCCCGAGGTCGAGGACGCGCCGGACCTCGGCATCCAGGTCGGGTGTGCGCAGTCGATGACGATGACCGGCTCGCCGTGCGGGTAGGGCTGCGGCATGCTGCCTCCGGGTCAGTGAGCGGAATCAGCCCGACTGTATCCCGCTAGGATCCGAACGGATACGAGCGGTGAGCCCTCGCTTTGTCTAGTATTTCGATATGAATAAAGGAGATCTGCCCGATGCTACTCCCCCGGCCTGATCACGGCGTTGTCGCCGCCGAACCGCCCGGCACTGGCCCCGGGTACTGGGCGGGGGCGCCGTGCGCCGTCGCGGGCGACGGCGAGATCTTCCTCGCCTACCGGCTCCGGCGGCCCATCGCCCAGGGCCGTGGCTACGCGGTGGCGGTGGCGCGCTCGGCGGACGGCGAGCGGTTCGAGACCGTGGCGACCATCGGCAAGGACGACATGGACTGCGAGTCGCTGGAGCGGCCGGCGCTGGTCCGCACGCCCGGGGGACGCTGGCGGCTGTACCTGAGCTGCGCGACCACGGGGACCAAGCATTGGCGGGTGGAGGTGACCGAGGCCGCCCACCCATCCGGGTTCGACGTCAGGAACCGGCAGACCGTGCTGCCCGGCGACGCCAAGACCGGCGTGAAGGATCCGGTGATCGTGTACCACCGCGGCCTGTGGCACCTGTGGGCGTCCTGCCACCCGCTGGACGACCCGCTGCAGACCGACCAGATGACCACCGAGTACGCGACCAGCGCCGACGGCCTGACCTGGACATGGCACGGCACCGCGCTGAGCGGGACGCCGGGGCAGTGGGACTCCCGCGGCACGCGGGTCGCCGCGGTGCGCTTCGACGGGGACGCGGTCACGGCCTGGTACGACGGCCGGGCCAGCGCCGCGGAGAACTACGAGGAGCGGACCGGGGTCGCCGCCGGTTCCGACCCGGCCGCGCTCACTGCCGTCAGCGACCGGCCGCTCGCCCGCTCGCCGTACCAGGGCGGCGGCCTAAGGTACCTGGACATCGTGCCGCTGCCGGACGGCCGGCACCGGCTCTACTACGAGATGACCAGGCCGGACGGATCGCACGCGCTGCTCACGGAACTGCGCTAGGGGCACCCTTCGGCTCCGGGCGGCCGTTCCTGGCCTGGCCCTGACCGGCCGGACGGCCGCCGACCATGCCGCCCGAACGTTCCCGGGGCAGGATCCAGTCCCGGAAGCTCTCGCCGAGGACCTGCCCGAGCAGCCGGATGTCGGGCTCGAACCTCGCGATGAGCTCCTGGCGCTGCTCCCAGCTCAGCGGCTGGCGCTCACGGCTGTGCCGCTGGAGGAAGCGCTCGAGCGGGCCGGTCAGGGTGGCCGCGGTCAGGCCCGGGACCAGGGTGCCGAACGCGCTGGCTGCCCGCTGCGCCGCCGACACCGCGCGGTGCCCGAGGGTCGGCTCCGGGTGGGAGGTGACGTTCTGCCGCGGTATCTCGGTCAGCACGTGCCGTTCCACGCCGAGGAACCCGCAGATCCGGTCCAGCGTCTGCGCGGGCTCGTCGACCAGCCGCCGGTAGCGCAGCACCAGTACCTGCTCGCGCGGAAACAGCGTGAACAGGTGCTCGAGCTGCTCGCCGTAGCGGCTCAGCCCGGTGTAGTGCCAGAAGCTGGCCCACCCGGCCGCGATCCGGCGCTCCTCCTCGGCGCAGGCGCGGACGAAGTCGCCGACCGGCTCCAGGCCCGCGGACCACAGGTGGGTCCAGTTGGAGTGCGCCCGTTCCACCGGGTCCCTGAGCACCACGATCAGCCTGGCCGCGGGGAGCGTCTCCCGGATCCGGCGCACCGCGGCCCGGTCGTACAGGTAGAGCGGGGTCGACTCGCCGCGCAGCGCGCCGGGCGGCGCCGGGTCGAACAGCGCCTCGTAGTCCGGCCTGCGCCAGACATGCTCCCGGTAGGTCAGCGCGTCGCCGGGCCCGCCGCCCTTGGCGGGCGGCGGCCCGTCGGAGAGGAAGAACTTCGGCTCCTTGACCGCCGACAGGTAGAGCCCAGGATGCCGGGCGAGCGCCGCGTGCAGCGCCGTAGTGCCCGCCTTCGGGGCACCGATCACCAGGAAGTCGGGCATGGGCACCGGGGCCTCCAGGGGACGATGGGACGATGGACGATCGCTAAAGATGATAATTCCGATTAGATTAGTCAGAAATCCCCATATAGATCATGCCTACCCGGGCCGATGCCCGTCAATCGCCGCCGCGGAGCAGTTTGAGGTGGGTCGATGTGCCGTTGGTCACGCTCTATGCGACCCGATGTGCCATCGACTCGTCGAAGCGCGGAGGCTGGCAGCAGGCGCTGACCACTCGCGCATCAACTGCCCCAGCAGTCCCTTGGGACGACGATGCTTAGTCGCCATAGAGCCGTTTCGTGATGAACCGAACCTTGGGAAACCCGGGCCGCCCGTGACCAGCGTCGCTACACTCCTGCCGTGCATTCGAGGCCGGTATTCACCGATCCGTCGGGTCGGCGCCGCCGTGCCATGCGCCGGATCGGCTTGGTGTCGGCGGCAGCGCTCGCCATCTGTCTCGGGGCCGTGGTCGTGGCGATGGCCGGCGGGCCGGCGGCTCCGTTCACCGACTGGGTTGCCCCGCCCGCTCCCGTGGCCGCGCCGCACAACGGCGGTACGACCCGGGCCCCGGCTGGCGGCACGACGAGCCTGCCGCCATCCAGCCCCCGGCCGGGGTTCGCCGTGTCGCCCTCGCCGTCCGCCGGCTCCGCGCCCCCTCCGTCTGGCAGTGCTACGCCCAAGCCCGCCGCCTCTGACACGGCGGTGGGCGGTACCCCGTCACCGGTCCCCACCAATCCGGCCGGCCGCACTCCGCCCGGGCACACCAGGTCGCCGCGCCCGGGAAGCGCCGATGGCCTCTAGCCCGCCCGGGCCCGCGTTGGCTGATCCCTACCAGACGGGCGCTCCCGGGCCGTCCCGGCGCGCGAGCCGGGCCCGGCCGTCAAGCCACCGCAGGAGCCGGGCGCCTCACGGACACTGGGTCCTGGTCAGCCTGGTCATGCTGGTCTTCGCGGCGGGGCTCACGGTGGAGGGCTATACCCGGGGCGTCCTCGGCGAGAACAGCTCGACTGAGTCGTCGCCGGGACGGCATGCGGCCGCCGCTCCGGCCGCGGTCGCGAGCGGCGGCCCGGTCATCACGATGGCGGGATCACGCCCCGGCAGCTACACGATGCCGGCCAGGACCGTGGCCCTGACCTTCGACGACGGCCCAGACCCGACCTGGACGCCGAAGATACTGGCGGTCCTGCGGCATTACCGGGTACCCGGGACGTTCTTCCTGGTGGGCGCGCATGCGGCCAGCGACCCGGGACTGGTGCGGGAAGAGCTGCGCGACGGCGACGAAGTCGGTTCGCACACCTACACGCACGTCAACCTCGCCACGGCGGGATGGCGGGAGAACTTCGAGCTCACCCTTACCCAGAACGCGCTGGCCGGCGCGGCCGGCATCCGCACGCGCTTGCTGCGGATGCCGTATTCCTCCGAGCCGGACGCGCTGACCGCGGCGGACTGGCGAGCGGCCGAGCGGGCCGGCCGGGACGGCTACCTCGTGGTGCTCACCAGCCTCGACACCACGGACTGGGCGCGGCCGGGAGTCGCGCGCATCGTGGCCGCCGCCACGCCACGCGGCCGCCGCGGTGCGATCATCATGTTCCACGACAGCGGTGGCGACCGCGCGCAGACGGTCGCCGCGCTCCCGGCCATCATCACGCAGCTGCGCGCCAGGGGTTACCGGTTCACCACCGTGACCGGGGGTCTGCACCTGGCGGCCGGCGACGTGCCCGCCACCGCGCGCCAGCGGTTCGCCGGCACCGCGCTCGTGCTTACCCAGCAGGCCGCCGACCGCGCCGTGGCCGTGCTGGCGGTGGCGCTGGTGGCGGCGAGCGCGCTCACTGTGATCAGGCTGGTCCTGCTCGTGGGGTCCGCCGCGGTGCACCGGCGGCGGGCGCGCCGCCGGCCGCCGTCGGTCCGGCACGGCCCCGGCTACCTTCCCGACGTCTCGGTGGTGATCCCGGCCTACAACGAGGCGGCGGGCATCGCCGCCACCATCCGGTCCATGGTCGCCAGCCGTTACCGCGGCCGGATCGAGGTCATCGTCGTCGACGACGGCTCCTCCGACGGCACCGCGGCCATCGCCCGCAGCCTGCGCATCCCGTATGTCCGAGTGATCAGCCAGCCCAACTCCGGCAAGCCGGGCGCGCTCAACCGGGGCATAGCCGAGGCGCGCAGCGACATCCTGATCCTCGTCGACGGCGACACCATCTTCCAGGGCGACACCATCGGCCGCCTGATCGCGCCGCTGGCGGCCGCGGGCGTCGGCGCGGTCAGCGGCAACACCAAGGTCGGTAACCGGCGCGGCTTCCTCGGCGGCTGGCAGCACCTCGAGTACGTCATGGGCTTCAACCTGGACCGGCGGCTGTTCGACCTGCTCGGCACGATCCCCACCGTGCCCGGCGCGATCGGCGCCTTCCGGCGGGCCGCGCTCGCCGGGGTGGGCGGCGTCAGCACCGACACGCTCGCCGAGGACACCGACCTGACCATGGCCCTGTGCCGGTCGCCCTGGCGCGTCGTCTACGCGCCGGACGCCATCGCCTGGACCGAGGCGCCGTCCAGCCTGCGCCAGCTCTGGCGGCAGCGCTACCGGTGGTCCTACGGCACCATGCAGGCCATGTGGAAGAACCGCCGCGCGGTCATCGAGCGCGGGCCGTCCGGCAGGTTCGGCCGGTACTGCCTCACCTACCTGACCGTCTTCCATGTCCTGCTGCCGCTGATCGCGCCGGTGGTGGACATCTTCTCGGTCTACGGTCTGGTGTTCCTCAACCCGGTCAAGGTGACCCTGTTCTGGCTCACGTTCGTCCTGCTCCAGGCGCTCGCCGGGGGGTACGCGCTGCGGCTCGACGGGGAACGGCTGCGCGCCCTGTGCATGCTGCCGCTGCAGCAGGTCGTCTACCGGCAGCTGATGTACCTGGTCACCATCCAGTCGGTAATCACCGCGCTGATCGGCACCCGGCAGCGCTGGCAGGCCATCAGCCGGGCCGGCGTCTTCGCCAATCCGTCCGCCTAACCTGCGCCGGCCGTCTGGCAAGAGGCGACCAGGAGCGGGACGGCGGCGAGCAGCGATAGTGCGCAGAGCAGGCCGACCACGATGTAGGGGGCCTGCAGGCCCGTGGCGTGCGCGACGAAGCCGCCGGCCAGCGCGCCGACCGGCATGAGGCCCCAGCCGAGCATGCGGTAGACGCTGTTGACCCGGCCGAGCAGGTGCGCGGCCACGAAGGCACCGTCGCCGGTGCTGCTGATCGCGTTGGCCCACCACAGCCGCCAGTAGTGCGTCCCGAGCCGGGGCCGGCGGGTCCCGCTGCTCATCGTCTGCGTTATGCCGCCAGGCTGGTCAGGGCGCGCCGGGAGCGGCTACGTTTTAGCCAGATGCTAAATCCTCGCGCATATGAGCAGAGCCGGGCAGGGTGAGGAGCATGCTGCTGGTGCTCGAAATGGACGTGGCCGACCTGGCCGCGACCAGGTTCGCCATCTCGCCGCTGAGCGAGACGGTGCGCGCCGTCCAGCTGCTGGCCCAACGCGAGACGCCCGCGGTGAACGCGCCCTGGGTGCGATGGGCGCGCGGCGAGCTCGGCTGGCGACCGCTGCGGCTCCCCCGGCTGTGGCCGCTCATCGTCAACGGCCTGCCGGTTCACCCGGAATTCCTGGTCCCGGCGCCCGAGGCCAGGATGCCGGAGTTCGGGGCCGAGCTGGCCCGGCTGCGCGCCACCCCCGCTTCGGCGGTCGAGGCGAGCCTGCACCGCGTGTGGGAGGGGCACCCGTGGCCGGAAAGCGCGAGGGAACTCGCCGCGCGGCCGCGGGAATCGCTGGCCGAGATCGCGGCCGAGCTCGGCGAGTGCCATGACCGGCTCATCGCGCCGCACTGGGAGCGGATCCGGCCGGTGCTGGAGGCCGACATCGCGTACCGGGCCGGCCTGCTGGCCGGCGGCGGCGCCCGGTCGCTGTTCAGCGACCTCCATCGCGACCTGCGCTGGTCCGGCGGCATGCTCACGCTCACCGGCACCGACCAGGGGCCGCCGGTCTTCAAGATCATGCTGGGCCCGGACGGGGTCGTGCTCATGCCGAGCGTCTTCAACTGGCCGCAGGTATCGCTGAGCCGGGCGACGAGCACTCAGACCATCATGCTGTACCCGGCGCGCGGGGCGGCCACGGTATGGGAAGGCGGAGCGTGGGCGGGCGGTGCCTGGGCGGGCGGCGCCTGGGCCGGGGAGGGCGGCGGACGCGAGGAAGCCGCCGTGGCCCTGCTCGGCGCGCCGCGGGTCCGGCTGCTGACCGCGCTGCGCTCCCCCGCGACCACCACGGCGCTGGCCAGCCGTCTCGGCGTCACGCCGAGCGCGGTCTCCCAGCACCTGGCCGTGCTGCACCGCGGCGGCCTGGTGGACAAGCGGCGCAGCGGGCGGGCCGTGCTCTACCGGACCACGGCGCTCGGGCTCGCCCTGCTCGGGGACGGCTCCGCCTCGTCCAGGGCGAGTGCCTCGTGAAGGCGCTGGTCTACTCCGGCTACGGGGCCACGCCAGCACTCACCAAGGTCCCCGATCCGGCCTGCCCGGCCGACGGGGTGGTCATCGCGGTGGGCGCGACCGGCGTGTGCCGGTCGGACTGGCACGCCTGGAAGGGCCACGACCCGGTCACGCTGCCGCACATCGGCGGGCACGAGTTCGCCGGGGTGGTCGTGACGGCCGGGCCCGGGGTGCGGCGGTGGCGCGCCGGGGACCGGGTGACGGTGCCGTTCGCCTGCGGCTGCGGCCGGTGTGAGCACTGCCTGGCCGGCGACGCGCAGGTGTGCCCACGGCAGACCCAGCCGGGGTTCACCGGGCCGGGCTCGTTCGCCGAGCTCGTGGCCGTGCACGCGGCGGACGCCAACCTGGTGGCGCTGCCCGCCGGCCTGGACTTCGTCACCGCGGCCTGCCTGGGCTGCCGGTTCGCCACCGCGTTCCGCGCGGTCACCGCGCACGGCCGGGTACGGCCCCGGGAGTGGCTGGCCGTGCACGGCTGCGGCGGGGTCGGGCTGTCCGCGGTCATGATCGGCGCGGCCCTGGGCGCCCGCGTGCTGGCCGTCGACGTCTCCGCCGCCGCGCGGGAGCGGGCCCGTGAGCTCGGCGCGGAGGCCGTCGTCGACGCGGGCGCCGCCGGGATTGCCGCGGGCGCCGGGACTGCCGCCGGCGATGGTGTCGCGGCCGCGGTCGCGGAGATCACCGGCGGCGGGGCGCACGTCTCCGTCGACGCGCTCGGCTCGCCGGCGGTGGCCGCGGACTCGGTGCGCTGCCTGCGCCGCCGTGGCCGGCACGTCCAGGTCGGCCTGCTGCCCGGCGGTCCCGTGCCGCTCCCGATGGACCTGGTGATCGCGCGCGAGCTGGAGATCTACGGCTCGCACGGCATGGCCGCCCGCGACTACCCGGCCATGCTGGCGATGGTCGCGGACGGCACGCTGCGCCCCGGCCTGCTGACCGGCGACGTGATCGGGCTCGAGGACGTGGGCCGGGCCCTGGCCGCGATGGACGGCCTCACGCCCGCCGGGATGACGGTGGCGAGGCTCGCCGCCGGATGAACGTGTACAGGCCGGCCATGGCCAGGCCGAGGGCGAGCAGTGCCGGGGCCAGCAGTCGCGGGTCGGCGGCGCCGAGGAGCAGGCCCAGCCCGGCCGGAATCGCGGCGCCGCCGACGGCCGACGCCGCGACCTGGAGGCTCACCATCCGCGTGGTCCCGGTGGTCAGCGTGAACAGCGGGAAGACCGGGGCCGCGGCCAGACCGAGGAGCATCAGCCCGGCGACGGCCAGCGCGCCGGTGCCGGGCCCGGGCGCGGGAATGGGCAGCGCCATCAGCGCGGCGCCCAGCGGCACGCCAACTACGGCCGCGGCCAGGACACGGGCCGGTCCGAGACGTTCGGCCACCGGTCCGAGGACGACCCGGCCGGCGCACATCATCGCCCAGTAGGCCGCGACGGAGATGCCCGCGGCCGCGGGCGGCAGGCCCCGCCCGGCGGTCAGGAACAGGTAGCCCCATACGCCGGCGCCGGACTCGATGCCGGTCTCGACGGCGGTGAAGGTCAGCGCGCCGAGGGCCGCGGCCGGGCGCGCCGCCGGGCTCTCCGGGCGCGGACCCGGCGCGGACGCGGGGGCCCGCCAGCCGCGGCGGGCCAGGACGAGCACCCCGCCCAGGGCGGCGAGCACGAGCGCCATCACGCCGTAGGCCTGGCGCCAGCTCCGCCCGGCGGCCAGCAGCGCCGTCACCAGCAGCGGCCCGAGGGTGGCGCCGAGCCCGTAGCTGGCGTGCATCCAGTTGATGTCCCGGGCGCCGAAGTGCCGGGCGGCGTGCGCGTTGAGAGCGGTGTCGAGCGCGCCGAACCCGACCCCGAACAGCACCGTGCCGGCGGCCATCACCCACATGGACGGGGCCAGAGCCTCGGCGGCCAGGGCGAGCGCGATCAGCAGGGTGGCCCCGGCCACCAGCGGGCCGACGGGCACGCGGAGGCGGCCGGTGACGGCGCTGGAGACGACCGAGGCGGCGATGCCGGGGATCAGCAGGATGCCCAGCGCCCCGACCGGCTGGCCGAGGCTGAGCCGGATCGAGGGCCACAACAGGCCCAGGGTGGAACCGGGCAGGGCGACGCTCAGGTACGCCACGCAGGCGAGCAGCAAGGCAGGCACGGTAAAGGCCTTCCTGGTCAAGGTGAAATCGCCGTGCCGCGAATCGAGAGCAGCACGCGATGACGGACCGGGTTCTCTCGTCAGCGCGTGCGGGGTTGCCCGGGCACCTCAACTCCTCGAAGGCCTGAATTGCTGCGAATACAAGCCTAGGCGACCAATGAAACCGGGCGCCAGCCGCCGTCTCAACTGTGGCCAGCAAGGCCGCAGACCGAGGAGGGCGTCATGCATCCAGCACTCATCCAGGCCGCCGCCGCCGAGCGGACCAGGGACCAGTACGCGCGGGCGGCCGCGCGCCAGCGCACCGCGCAGATCCGGCGGGCGCGGCGCCTGCGGCTCGTCATCAGCCCGCGACTGGCCGGCCGCATCGTGCGGGCCGCCTGAGCCTTTCGGAGCAGTACTAGCTCACCGGACCAGGTGACGGAACCCGCGCCGCGGGGTAGGCAGCCGGGCAGGCCCACTTGCGAAGGGATCACCGATGGCAGACAACATCTACTCGATCAGCGAGATCGTCGGCTCCTCCACGAGAGCATCGACGACGCCATCAGGGGCGCGGTCGCCCGCGCCGCCAAGACCCTGCACAACCTCGACTGGTTCGAGGTCACCGACATGCGCGGCCGGATCGAGGATGGCCGCTGCCACTTCCAGGTCACGCTGAAGGTCGGCTTCCGGCTGGACGAGCGGCCCTCCTGACCGGAGGCAGGGACGTGCGGCAGGATAGGCCGTATGGCCCGCTCCGCGCCCCGGCATGACCGCGACGCCGGCGGCCCGGCTGACCTGCTGGCCGCCAAGGCGGCCCTGCGGCAGGAAGTGTGGACCGCGATGCGCGCGGCGAAGGTGGCCAGGTTCCCCGGCGCCGCCGGGCGCATCCCGAACTTCACCGGGGCCGAGGCCGCGGCCGAACGCCTGCGCGCCCTGCCGGCCTGGCAGGCCGCCAGCACCGTGAAGTCCAACCCGGACTCGGCCCAGTGGCCGGTGCGGCAGCGCGCGCTGGAGGACGGCAAGACTGTGTTCATGGCCGTCCCCCGGCTGGCCGAACCCGAGCCCTTCTTCGC